>WBZL01000413.1_pt1 | contig 47879 bp, 28 predicted proteins | sample 5204291 | NCBI WGS metagenome assembly WBZL01 (sample SAMN12344345, study PRJNA552823) | activated sludge metagenome | biome: Activated sludge suspended growth; feature: Nitrification reactor; material: Wastewater; isolation source: activated sludge from nitrification reactor of wastewater... | reverse complement strand
GTGGCTGATGGCGTAGTGACCTGGGAAGGCGATATGGTTTCCCTGAGCAACCTGGCTGCCAGCTACACCATGACCACCAGCGACACGGATGCCAGCTGTGATACGGGCTTTGGTGGTTATGTTGACCTCCAAGGGTTTGGTATCAATGCACAATCGGGTATTACTGGCGATACAGTTGGATTTACCGCCTTTAGCTCTGGTAACCCGATTGACTTCTACGGTCTTGGCTACCAAGGTATGGGCTTTACCGATGATGGGTTTGCCATCTTCGATTTTGCCAACTATGGTGGTTCACCATGGGAAGCCCAGGCAATTCCTGACCCGAATGTGCCCAATAACGTCATAGCCGCTATGTGGCAAGATATGGAGATCTTCTACGACCAAGCCAATAACCATGGGGTGTCACTGGCTACGGCCGGGGCACCGGATGGGGTTGTCATTGTTGAGTACGATGATATCCAGTTCTTCGGTGGTAGTGCCGACACGTTTGATTTTGAGGTTGTTGTCTGGCGTACAGTTGATGATTCACCAGGGGCATATGAGATTATCTTAGCCTATGATAATCTCAATGGTAGCCTGGCTGGCCCGCTGACCGTTGGTGTGGAGAACGTTGACGGCACTGCTGCGACCTCGCTGGTGAATAATGGTAGCGCCGAAGGTGTTCTGCACGATGGTTTGATGGTTTGCTTTGACCTGAACGCGCCTTCAACTGACCCTGTGACTATTACCTATGCGGTGACGGTTGACGAGGGGACGTTGGGTAGCGATGTGGTGAACACGGCCGTTTCTACGACCAGCAACGTTGGTAGCCAGGAAGCTGCTGCCAGCGCACGGGTAGAGATCGGCCTGCGGACTTACATGCCGGTTATTGCCAAAAAATAGGTTCGTTGCATAGTAGGCGGTGACGCTGTTGCCGCTTGCTATTCACGTTAACAGTGAAAAAGCCATCCGCTTAAACGGGTGGCTTTTTCATTTATTTACTTAGCATGAAACCATTGATTGGAACAGATCTCAAGCGGTTTAACCGCGACTATAAGCGGGCGCATCCGGTGCAGCGGGAGCTGGTGGCGCTGCTGCAAAGCGTGGAATATCCGGCTAACGTGGGTTCGGCGTTTCGCGTGGCGGATGGGGCGGGGGTGCAGGAACTGGTGTTGACGGGCATTACGCCCACGCCGCCACACCCGACAATTGACAAGGTGGGGCGGTTTAAGAGTTTGAAGGTGCCGTGGCGGTATGAGAAGGAGCCGGTGGTAGCGATTGAGGGGCTGAAGGCGCAGGGGTATCGGATTGTGGCGGTGGAGTTGACGGAAACGGCCGTTTCCTACCACCAATACCAATACCCGCAAAAAATCTGCTTCGTTGTCGGTCACGAAGACCACGGTATCACCAAAGCCACCCTTGCCGCCTGTGACGATGCCATCTTCATCCCCATGTTCGGCAAAGGCCAATCGCTCAATGTGCATGTGGCGTTGAGTATTGTGCTGTATCAGGCGGTTCACGCGGATTTGTGATTGGAGATTAGAGATTGGAGATTGATGAAGGTTTGCCATCTCCAATCTCTAATCTCCAATCTCCATTTTACCTTGCCCCAATCCCTCACCTTCGGTATACTAACATTCAAAAGACATGCGGGATAGTACAACAAAACTTTTTTGGGAGATAGATGCGGAATGAGAGTTTCATGTTTACAAGAAAATTTGGCAAAGGGGTTGAGCATTGTCGGGCGGGCAGTTAGTACTCGTTCGACCTTGCCGGTGTTGGGAAATGTACTGTTGGCGACGGATAACGGCCGTTTAAAGCTCTCCGCCACAAACCTCGAAATTGTTATAACCTGCTGGATTGGTGCCAAAGTAGAAGATGAAGGCAGCATTACCGTACCCGCCCGCACTCTTAGCGATTTGGTTGGAGCCTTGCCCCAGGAGCGCGTTGATTTAGATCTCAACGACACCACCCAAACGCTCCACATTGCCTGCGCCCGCACCCAGGCCAACATAAAAGGCATTGATGCCCAGGAATTCCCCCTGGTGCCAGAACCAGATAAAGAAAACCGTATTCGTATCGAGGCTCCTGTTCTCAAGCAAATGATCTCACAGGTCGCTTTTGCTGCTGCCACCGATGATGCCCGGCCAACGTTGACCGGTGTTTCCACCAGCTTTGACCAAAGCCAAATGATTATGGCTGCCACCGACGGCTTTCGCCTTTCTGTCCGTGCTGCCCATATTCCCGGCCACGTCGAGCAACCATTTGGTATCATTATCCCCTCCCGCGCCCTTACCGACGTGGCTCGCGTCATCAGCGATGATTTGGAAGCCGTTTACCTGTCCATGCCCGATAAGCGCAACCAGGTCATTTTTGATATGGACAACATTGTTCTTGTCTCCCAACTCATAGACGGCAATTTTCCCGACTATCGCCCCATTATGCCGCAGCGGCACAACACTCGCGCCGTGCTGGGAACGGCCGATTTTCGCAAAGCGTGCCGCACCGCCGACATTTTTGCCCGTGAATCCAGCCACACCGCCCAGGTCAGCATTGAACCCAGCGATGGTTTTGGCTCCTCACATGCCATCATCAAGGCAACCAGCACCGAAACCGGCGACAACGTGGCTCGCATTGATGCCAGTGTAGACGGCGAACCCGTTGAGATTGCTTTCAACGTTAAATATATGACCGAAGTGTTAAACGTGATTGACACCCCGCAGGTGGCTTTGGAAACCACCAGCCCCATGGAACCCGGCGTCATTAAGCCAGTGGGCGACACCAACTTTGTCCACATCATTATGCCGATGCAGTTTGGGCGTTAAAACGCACTATCCATTTACTAAGGAACGTAGATTAAATAAGCTACAGAAGAAGTTCAACTTTTCAGAAGAAGTTCAACTTTTCAGAAGAAGTTGAACTTCTAAACCTCTAAGTTAATCACGAGCGATTACTAACGTTAACAAAACCGACATCAGCTCCACCCCATACCATAAATTGCCTAGCCGCACATTTTCGTTGGCGGCGTGCTGGTTATTGTCGCGGTTGACCATCGTCACGCAAATACCCGGCTTGTCAAGATCGTTGAAGATCAGCCCGTAAATGCGGTTGGAAGCACCGGTGCTGGGCAGGAAAACGCCCTGATTGTTGGTAAATTCCTTCAGCCCGTCAATGATGCTGCGAATTTCCGGGCGATCCATTGCCACTTTGGAGGCAGGGAAACCATTGGGGTCGCGCTTGACCTTGACGATTTTGGCATAGCGCAGCCGCGTTTCGTGGTCGGGTTCATCGTAGACAATGTGCCACCCTTCCTTGCGGATGTGGCCCTCAACGAGATCGAGCATTTGCTCCGGGTCATTGCCTTTGGCAAGACGAAAACCAAGTTCGGCAACGGCCGTTTTTGGAATCACATTGCTCGTTTTTTCCCCCACCGCCCCGCTTGCCAACCCTCGAATCGTCAGCGACGGCCACATAATGCGCTCGTTCAGCGATTCACCATTGCCCTCGGTAAAAGCCAGCCCCAACTCCTGCTTAAGCTGCCCATCAATATTGGGAGCCTGGCGAATTTGCGCCAGTTCAAACGGCGACGGCGGCTGGGTGCTGTCATAAAAACCGTCAATCAGCACCGTGCCGTCTTCGGCCTTCATCGAGGTTAGCAGCCGTGCCAGCATTTGGCCGGGAACGGGTGCCCAGTTGCCGTAATGGCCGCTGTGGAGGGCGCGGGTGGCACCATAGACGGTAAGCTGCATCCCCGTAACCCCCCGCGAGCCAAATTTGAAGGCGATGTCGTCGGTTGGGTAAACGGCTCCGTCGCACAGCAGCCACACGGTGATGTCGTCGAGCAAGTGGGCATAAGCGGCCAGATATTGGGCAATGTGGGGGGAGCCAGATTCTTCTTCGCCGTCAAAAAAGAGCTTGATGTTGGCGGTGTAGGGAAGGTTAGCCGTTTGCAGCGCATCAATTGCCCCCAACAGTGCCATAATCGGTGCCTTGTCGTCGCTGGCCGCCCGCGCATAAAGTCGCCACTCCGGGTTAATAGGCTCACCGGCTGGCGGAATGGAGATCGGTTTGCCACCCGCTTCCAGCGTGGCATCGTAGAGCGTAGCGGCAAATGGGTCTTGCGCCCACTCTTCTGGCACTACTGGCTGTCCGTCGTAGTGGACGTAGAAACAAAGCGTGCGCGTGGCCCCTGCCACCAAATGCTCGCCGTAGACAATCGGCGGCGCTCCCTCAATTTGCAGCTTTTGCATGGCAAAGCCGCGCTGCCCAAACTGTTCGATTAGCCAGTCGGCGTTGCGCTGGATGTTGGGTAGGTCGGAGGCGTGGTTGGGCAGGGCGAGAAATTGCGTGTAGTTGTGAAGTAGGTTGCTGCCGTTTTGTTGCAGCCAGCGTTGGGTGATGGAAACGGCCGTTTGTGTAGCCGAACGTTCATTCATTTTTCCAACTCGATTGAACCGCAGAGGACGCAAGCTAAACAAGATGGCGTTGTCATTCCCGCGAAGGCGGGAATCTATGCCTGGGCTAGAGATGGATGCCCGCGAGAGCGGGCATGGCACCTGTATAGTTACCTTCTCTTCACTTTGCGCCCTCTGCGGTTAAAGTTCCCTAATCCAGGACATCCAGCACCGTGCGATAGAGCGTATCCGCCCGCAGATCTTCCAGCGTGTGGCAAGGGGCATCCAGCTTTTCTGCCAGCAGCCGCGCCAACCCCTGGTCAAACGCCGCATGTTCCATGTTAATCACCACCGAGCGCACGCTTTCATCCTTGATCATCTCCGCCAAACGGTGGGCTTCCTGCTGCGGCGGCAAATCACTCAGGCTGACGTTGCCCGCCCCATCGGTCAGCAAAATCATCAGCGGCATCACGTCAGGGTGGGTGTATGATTCCTTGCGGAACACTTCAAGTGCCATCATCAACCCTGCCGAAAGCGGCGTTTTACCGCCTACGGCAATGTCAATCAACGCTTTCTTTGCCAACTGCACCGAGTTGGTGGGCGGCAGCACCAGATTGGCATCGTTTTTGTGGAAGACAATCAATCCCACCCGGTCGCGCCGCTGGTAAGCATCGGTCAGCAGCGACATGATGGCACCCTTGGTGGCCTCCATGCGCTCGGCCACCGCCATACTCCAGCTTGCGTCCACCACAAACAGGATGAGGTTGGCCGAACGGCGCACGCGAACTTTTTCGCGTAAATCTTGTTTGTGTAGCTTGAGTGCTACTTCGGAGCGGTCGCGGTTGATTTGGTGTGGGGCGGCGGCGCGGAGGGTGGCGTCAAAGGCGAGATCGGTTACTTTGTCGCCACGCGGGGTGCGTGCCTGAATATAGTGGCCTCGTTTGCGTTCAGTTTTGGTTTGGGAACGTCGGCCGGCGTGGTTACGGGTTAGCCGGTCGAGTTGGGTGTTGAGGCGGCGGGTGTTGAACTCCTGGGCAGACTGGATTTTCTGCCCACCTTCCCACCATTTACCCTCTTGCGGGGTTTGGGGAACGGTTTGGGGGCCGGCTTCCATTTCGGAAACCTCGGCCCCCTCGGTTGCTTCGCTATCGTCTAAGGCTTTTTTTTTACACTATCGGCATCGTTGTCCGATTCAATGGGGTCGCCCATCTCGCTGTCGCCCATTTCGCTTTGCACCTGCTCCAGCTTTTCTTCCAAATCATAGGCTGTAACCGTTTGATCCTGGAAGAGTCGGCCTTTGACACGGTGTGGCAGTGCCAATTCGGCGGCGAGGATGATGTCGGTATCGTTGATGCGGCTGCGCCCTTCAAAGGCGGCGTGAGCTTGGGCACCACGCAAGATAACAAGGTCGGCGCGGTGGCCGTCAATCTTGACGGAGGTGGTGAGACCGGCAATGGAGACGAGGTCGCGGCGGGAATATTTGACGCTGTTAACGATTTCGCGGGCGCGAGCAATTTGCTCTGATAATTGCTGTTCTTGCCCCTGCCATTCCTCGGCAAACCCTTCAGGGTCTACTTCGTAGGCGATGCGCCGCTCCATAATCTGGACGCGCATACGGGCATCGGGAATGCTGATGATGTTGACGGAGAAGGCGAAGCGGTCGAGCAACTGCGGCCGCAAATCCCCTTCTTCGGGGTTCATGGTGCCAATGAGAATGAATTTGGCGGGATGGGAGAAGCTGATGCCTTCGCGCTCAACGACGTTGACACCCATTGCTGCTGAGTCGAGCAACAGGTCAACGACGTGGTCGTCGAGAAGGTTTACTTCGTCCACATAGAGCAAACCGCGATTGGCGGCGGCCAAAACGCCTGGCTCAAAATGTTTTTCACCCTTTTGAATCGCTTTTTCAATGTCGAGCGTGCCGACAACGCGGTCTTCGGTGGCGCTAACGGGCAGGTCAACAAAGGGGGTGCGGCGCATGTCGTAATCAATGCGGCCGTTGTGATAACGTTGGGTGGTTTCATCGCTCCATTCATTGGGGCGGTCAGGATCATCATTAAAACGGCTGCCAGTCACGACTTTAATATCGGGTAATAGGGCAGCCAGCCCACGGGCGGCGGTTGATTTGGCGGTACCACGCTCGCCACGGATGAGAACGCCACCGATACGCGGGTTAATCGCGTTCAGGATAAGGGCGCGTTTCATCTTTTCTTGGCCGACTATGGCTGTAAATGGGAAAACGGCTCGACGTACCATTCATATTCTCCAACAAAATTTTCTTTAAAAGCAACCATTGGATTATACTTGATGGTGCTAACCTAGCAACCATGTTTGAGATTTTGTTCACAAAAGGATGTTGATGATGCGTGGATTGATTGTTTTGGTGGTGGGGTTAACGGCCGTTTATCTCCTCTTTGCCGTCCGCTCCCAACCGCTGCCCCCCCATCCGTTTTTTGCTGCGTCCGATGATGTGCTGGTTATTGCCCACCAGGGCGGTGAAGGGCTGCGCCCCAGCAACACCCTGGCCGCCTTTGCCAATGCCGTTGACCTGGGTGTAGACGTGCTGGAGACGGATGTCCATGCCACTGCCGATGGCGAACTGGTGCTGATGCACGACGACACTGTGGACCGCACCACCAACGGCAGCGGGTCGCTGCGCCAGATGACGCTGGCCCAGGTGCGGGCGCTGGACGCTGGTTACTATTGGACGGAGGATGACGGGCAAAGTTACCCGTATCGTGGTCAAGGTTTAACCGTGCCAACGCTGCGGGAACTGCTGATGGCGTTCCCCGATATGCGGTTTAACGTGGAGATCAAGCAGCAGGAGCCGCCCATGGCCGAACCACTGTGCAACCTCATCCGCGAGTTGGACATGGGGGAGCAGATGCTGGTGGCGTCGTTTAACGAGGCGGCGATTGTGGCGTTTAGAGAGGCTTGCCCGGAAGTGGCGACTTCGATGGTGCAGGCGGAGATCATCCCCTTTTTTGCCCTGAGCAAGCTGTGGCTGGGGGCGACGTATCAGCCGCAGGTGGAGGCGATTCAGGTACCGGAGTTTCGCGGGGGGATTGTGCCGTGGGGGGATTTGCGGGTGGTAAACGGCCGTTTCATCCGCGATGCCCAGCAACACAACATCGAATTCCACGTCTGGACTGTCAACGAAACCGACGACATGCAGCGGATGCTCGATTGGGGCGTTGACGGTATCATCACCGACCGGCCGGACAGGCTGCTGGAACTTTTAGGAAGATAGAGATTGGTTATTGGAGATTGGAGATTAATGAGGGTACTCAATCTCCAATCTCCAACAACCAATAACCCAATGACAATGAGTAGACGACCCAATAACCCCTTTGCCCAACCCCACGGCGTGCTGGTCTTCGGCCATCGCGGTGAGCGCGGCCATTACCCGGAAAATAGTATGCTGTCGCTGCAAAAAGCGGTGGCGGCGGGGGTGGATGCGCTGGAAATTGATGTTCACATGACGACCGATGGGCATGTGGTGGTGATCCACGACGACACCGTTGACCGCACCACCAGCGGCCAGGGGTGGGTGTCAGCCATGACGCTGGCGGAACTACAAAGCCACGATGCTGGCTACCACTTTACGCCCGATGGTGGGCAAACGTTTCCCTTTCGCGGGCAGGGGCTGGTGGTGCCGACGCTGGCCGAGGTGTTTACGGCGTTTCCCGATTTGTGGATCAACATTGATCTGAAGCAGCACGATTTACAGATTATTGATCCCTTTGTACGGCTGCTGCACAAACAAGCGGTACTGGATCGGGTGGTGGTGGGGTCGTTTGATGGGGCAACGCTGGCAGCGTTTCGCCGCGCTTGTCCGCAGGTGCCAACGGCCGCTTCTGAGGCCGAGGTGCGGCGGCTGGTGGTTTTAAGTAAGCTGGGGCTGGGGCGGTTTTACCGGGGGCAGGCGCAAATGCTGCAAATCCCGGAGGTTCACGGCCGTGTGCGGCTTGTTACCCGCCGCTTTGTCCGCGATGCCCACCGCCACAATGTGGCCGTTCACGTCTGGACGATTAATGAGGCAGAAGATATGGCGCGGCTGATAGATTTGGGGGTGGATGGCATTGTCAGCGACTATCCGCGCCGTTTGCTGCGCCTGCTGGGGCGATAGACAGAAACATTGTGAGAGATTGCTGCTAACATCTGTGCTTGATGAATCAATTGCCTGAAAAACCACTGGGGAAACGGGGTGGTTGGGTGATAAAAACGGCCGTTTTTACCACCACCGTCGCCCTCACCCCCCTCATTTATGGCCTTCGCATTGAACCCCACAACCTCACCGTCGAATCCGTCATTATTCCCATCCCCCAGCTCCATCCCGCCCTGGAAGGATTTCGCATTGTCCAACTCAGCGATTTTCACCTTCATCCCCACACCCAACTGCCGCTGATCGAACGTGCGGTAGACCAGGCCAACGCCTTGCGTCCCGATCTCATCGTCCTCACCGGCGATTTTGTCCTCGATTTTATCGAATCTATTTTTGATTTGGCACCTGTGCTGGGGCGATTGAACGCTCGCTATGGGGTGTTTTGTGTGATGGGCAACCACGATGTCAAAATGAACGATATTATCATTCCGCGTGGGCTGCATGATGAACGGCTGCATGTGTTGCGAAACGACGGTGTTGTGCTGAAGGTGGGAGCGGGTAAGCTGTACCTGGCGGGGGTGGATGATGGGATTTACGGCCGGCCGAGCCTGTTTCATGCTATGACCAACTGGCAGCCAGACACCACAACCATCCTGCTGGCACACGAACCCGACTTTGCCGATGCCTATGCCCGCGACCCCCGCATTGCCCTACAGCTTTCCGGCCACACCCACGGCGGCCAGGTCAATTTGCCTGGCTATGGCCCCCTCATCCTGCCGCGCTATGGCAAAAGATACCACACCGGGCTGTACCGGGTGCAGCAGATGTGGCTCTACACCAATCGCGGCATTGGCGTGGGCGGCATCCCCGTCCGCTTCAACTGCCCCCCTGAAATCACCGAATTAACGCTTGTGTGTGAGTAGAATGATGATTGCTTGTTACTCATGCAGGTATGTTCTTTGGCTTGCAAGTAGCAAGTGGCAAGTAGCAAGTTCTGTTAGCAAACTGGACTTGCTACCTGTAACTTGCCACTTGTAGCCGATCAACAAAATATTGCGGTTGTATGAATGTAAAACGGCTAAATCTGTTGCTACTGATGTTGATTTTCCTTCTTCTTGTGACGAGTTGTGGAGCGCAGGGGGACACGTGGGCGCGGGTGGCAGAAGCCAGGGTGCTGCGGGTGGGCATTGACCCGACGTTTCCGCCGTTTGAGGTGGTGGATGAGAACGGCAATCCGTTTGGGCTGGACGTGGATTTGCTGCGGGCGGTAGCGGCGGATTTGGGGGTGGAGGCGCATTTTGTTTATTTTGGCTATGACGGGTTGTATGATGCGCTGCTGACGGGGCAGGTGGATGTGCTGGCTTCGGCACTGGTGGTGGTGCCGGAACGGCGCAAGGATTTTGCCTATAGCGACAGCTATTTTAATGCGGGGGAGATTTTGCTGGTGCCGGCCGCCAGTGAGATAACAGGTATGGCGGATTTAAACGGCCGTTCGCTCGCCGTCGAACTGGGGGCATACGGCCACGTGGAGGCCACCACCTGGGCAAAACGGCTGCCCAGCCTGACGGTACTGCCATTTTCCAGCCCGCAGGAGGCATTAACGGCCGTTGCCGAAGGCCAGGCCGATGCCGGGTTGGTGGACAGCGTAAGCGGCCGTTTGTTCCTGCGCGATGAACCCCGCCTGCGCCGCGCCGCCGAACCAGTGACGGTGGAGCCATACGCCCTAGTGGTGCGGGTTGATGACCAACTGCTGCTGCAAAAACTCAACGAGAGTTTGGCGCGGCTGGAAGCAAACGACACACTCAACAAGATTGTTCGCCGGTGGGTAGGCGAATAGTTTCCACAGTTATAAACTGATCTATGAGCGGGGAAGGGTGATGGTGAAGGTGGTGGCGTGGTGAGGCTGGCTGGTGGCGGTGATGGTGCCGTGATGGGCAAGCACAAGCTGTTTGACGATGGCGAGGCCGAGGCCGCCGCCGTCGCCATTGGTATGAGTGCGGGCGCGGTCGCCGCGCCAGAAGCGGTCAAAAATGAAGGGGAGGTCTTCACTGGCAATGCCTTCGCCGTTGTCGCACACGACAAGCTGCACGCTGTCGCCATCGGCTTCGGCCTTGAGCAGGATGTGACCGCCGTTTGGGGTGTGGCGCAGGGCGTTGACGAGGAGGTTGCTGAGGATTTGCAGTAAACGGCCGTTATCCCCCATCACCACCACTTTTTCCTCCGGTAACGCCACCCCCAATTCGATCCCTTGCGCCTCTGCCTGCCCGCTAAAGCTGGTGGCCGCATCTTGCAGCAGTTCCGCCACGCTCACCGGCTCCAGATGCAGCGGCAGCCGCCCCATTTCCACCTGTGACAACGTTTGCAAATCATCAATCAGCCGCGCCAGCCGCCGCGTTTCATCCAGCGTGGCGTCAAGATGGTCGGGGGTGGGGTCATACACGCCATCCATAATGCCTTCCAAATTGCCCTGAATGATGTGGAGCGGCGTGCGCAGCTCATGCGCCACATCGGCCGTCAGGTTGCGCCGCTGCTGCTCCATGCGGGCCAGCTCCTCGGTCATGTGGTTGAAGGAACGGGCAAGCTGGTTAAACTGCCCCTGCGTTTGTTCGCTGACGCGCACCGTCAGATCACCCTGAGCAATGGCGTTGGAAGCGGCCATCAATTCGGCCAGCGGCGCGGCAATGCCGCGAAAGGCACGTCGGCCGACATAGGCCGCGATGAGTGGCAGGGTAAACATAAGGCCGCAGCCAGCCAGCCAGATGACGGCACCGAGGGGCGGCCGGCCGTGGTCAAAGCGGGTGGAAAAGAGAAAACCGGCAATAGCAAGGGCGGCCAGCAGCAGCAGTGCCATGATGCCAAAAATGGCGAGGAGGGAGAGGAAGAGAAAACGGCCGTTGTGCCGCCCCTTCCATTTGCCCCAATCCTGCCCGTGCCAATGGCCTTTCATGCGGCCGCCTCATCGGTAAAGCGGTAGCCAATGCCAAAGACGGTGAGGATGTAGCGCGGGTTGGCTGGGTCTTCCTCCAACTTGCGGCGCAAATTTTTAACGTGGGCATCTACGCTGCGGTCATAGCCATCATAGGCCACGCCATGCAGACGGCTTAGAAGTTGAGCGCGGGTGAAGCTTTGGCCAGGGTGCTGGGCAAAAACGGCCAGCAGGTTAAATTCGGTGCGCGAAAGCTCAACAGGTTCGCCGCCGCGAAAAACGCGGTACCCTTCGAGGTCAATTTCCAGATCGGCCACGCGCACCGTGCCGGCGTGCTGCAAATCACCGCGCACACGCCGCAGTACTGCCTTGATGCGAGCCACCAGTTCGCGGGGCGAAAAGGGCTTGCTGATGTAGTCATCGGCCCCCAGCTCCAGCCCAATGAGCCGATCCATCTCTTCGACACGGGCGGTTAGCATGATGATAGGCACATCGGATTCGCGGCGGATGGCGCGGCACACGTCGAGGCCGTCCATACCGGGCAGGTTGAGGTCGAGGACGACGAGATTGGGCTTTTCTTGGCGAAAAGCGGCCAGGGCATCGCTGCCGTTGCTGGCCTGCGCTACGCGATAGCCACCGCGCTCCAGGTAGTCGCGGGCGAGTTTAACAATTTTGGGTTCGTCGTCTACGACAAGGATGAGTTCGTTCACGAGGGTATTGTAACCTGAAAGAGAACAGGACGCAGATTTACCTGATGACCTGATTAGGAATGGGAATTAAATAACTGTCCATTTAGAAGTTCAACTTCTTCTGAGAAGTTGAACTTCTTGCGCCACTTATTTAATCTTCGTTCCTTAGTAAAATCTGTGTCGGTCAGAGAAATCTGCGTCCCGTTTTTCGTTTTCAAACTGGGTGTGAAGCGATTACTATCCTATTTTGATGTCGGGTTCGACATCTTCGGGGGATTTTTCGGCACCGGGTGCGTCTGCGCTGCTGGCTTCATCTTCTTTGCGGTGTCTGGCCCACGGGGGGCGGTGGCCTTTGTGATGATGCCGCCAGGGGCCGCCCCAGCCAAAGAATTTGAAGAGGCCGCCGATGATGAGGGCGAGGAGGGCGAATTTGAAGAACCCGCCGATGAGGAAGGCGAGGGGGAAGAAGCCCCAGCCAAAGCTGCCACGATCATGCCCGAAGTGGCGGTCACCGTGATCCATGCGTTGGCCGCGCTCGTTGGCTTGGCCGCGATCATTTGCTTGGGGAGGAACGGCCGTTTCTGACCCATTATTCCCCTTTGCCCCGCTGCTTTCGCCGCTGGTTGCGGCTGCCCGCTGCCCTGCGGCAAACCCATCCCGATAGGCAGCGTCATAGCTGCTGTGCCGGGCCATGCCTAGCGCCCCAAAAGCCAGCAAGGCAAGAAAAGCTCCTATAAAAAATCGTCTAAAGAACATTGGCTACTCCTTTTAGTCATTTACCAAACTGGTTGTTTCGCTTAGGGTTCGTTCGTTAATGACTTGGGATTTAGAAGTTCAACTTCTCTCAGAAGTTGAACTTCTAAATGGGCAAGTTATTGAATTCCCACTCTTGAAAGTCAACCAGTTTGTGTTGGTTACGTTACTTAAGGAGAGTATGGCGTGAAGTTGTGAAGAAGTTATGAAAGTTTTGGGGAGGTGTGATGAAGATTGGTGAAGGGGCAGATAAATGAGGCTTTAGGCCAAAGCCAAGAATAAATGATCCAAATAGAACGACGTTTTTGGCTTTGGCTTGCGACTTTTTCATCTTGAACAGGATCATTATTTTGCTGAAAAAGCCTTATGCTTCCAGCTTATCTGCCCCCAATGCTTGCTGCATGGTTTGGCTCATGTGGGGGAAAACGTGGGCTTTGAGGATATCGCTAATTTGTTGCAGGTGGCTGTGGTCGTGGTAAGGCCATTCGTAGAGAAAGTCGTAGGCGTGAAAGGTGCCGTATGAGGGGTAGGTACCGGTTTTGGCGAGCTGATCGGGGGTGAGGTGGGCGAGTTGGGGAAGAACGGCCGTTCTTCCCACCCTAAACTCCGCCAACAAATCCCCAATCGGTCGCGCCACATCGTTGCGCTCACTGGCAATCTGGTTCACAGGCACCGCCGGTATTTCCGGGTTGTTCCCCTCGACAATCAGCCAGATGCGGTCGGCAAAGGCCAGTTGGTCGGTGGCAATCAGATGCCCAAGCACTTCCTTGATGCACCAGTCGGCCGGCTGCGGCTGCCAGCACAGCAGTTTATCATCCAAATGAGCCAGCATCGCTTCCAAAACGGCCGGCGTCCCTTGTAGCATGTGGACAATTTCTTGCGCGGAAGGTTTCATAGGAATTCAATATGGGCAATTGCCCACCCCAAGAATGAAAATAGGACGCAACTTTACTGATTAAACTGATCAGTAAAATCAGGTAAATCAGCGTCCTATTTGCAGGGGAGTTACACGGCTCGCAAAGCCAGTCTATCTGAGAATGCTGGCAACAATCATCAAGCCAAAAACAACGATCACCAGAAGCATAAAAAGCCCAAAACATCCAAGTCGGGGAGGGAAAAACAGCCCTCTTCGCGGAATAAGGGGGCGCATCGGGCGCAGGATAGGTCTTCTTCTAAATCTGCCGGGGCCTCTCATGATGGATCTCCAAATTTTGTATCACCCTGTTCTACTCTTCCGCAATCAGAGCCGCTTCTAAAACTTCGGTGGCAAAACTGTGACCGGAGCCGACAATGGTGACGCTTTCAATGGTGCGCGGCGGCAAAAACCCTTGCCGCGCCAGTTCCTGGGCAATATCTACGTCATAGACATAAAGTTGTCCCAGCGTGGTTTGCAAATGGCTGCTTTGAATAACGGCGCATGAGAGGCAGGCACCGGGCGCAGTGCTGTCGTCAACAGTGCCAAAGCCATAAAAGCCTTGCTGCCAAATGCGGCTTACCCCTTCTTCATCAGTATAGTTGAGCCGGACAAACAGCGGGCATTCGCTGCCCTTAAAACCGCATACGCTCAGCTCCTGCTGTAAAATGCGGAAGGTGAGCAGCAATCGCACCGAGGTAAAATCGGCCACATCTTTGTTAATGGATTGCTGAATGCGAACATCAGCATGGCCGACGCCGGTGCGGGTAAACGATAGCACCTCCTCGCCATCGCGGGTGCTAACCTGGGTTTCGCCGCTGGGCTGGTCTTTTAGCTCCAGGTTCCAGGCAAAGGCGGCCCAGTTGTCCAATCCAGCGCTGAAATCACCGTTCTCGATGAGGTTCTGCTCCGGCGTGAGCGGGCCGCTGGGGGGTGCGTCGTTGATGACCACGGCTCGCTGCTGGGGCTTCAGGTCGAGTATGTGCTCCTGGCTCTGAATTTGGGCAGCACCTGACTGTACGGTTAGCTGGGTTTCGCTGTCGTTGGCTTCAATGGAATAGGTGCCGGGGGTGTTGATTTGGACAAGGCTTTGTGGGGTGGTGATGCTGAAGATTAACGGCCGTTGTTGAAACTCCGGCAGCGTCAGACGTAAACGGCCGTTTTGCAAATCCAGTGCCACCGCCTGCCCCGCATCACTCACCCCAAACCGGGGCGTAGACGCCTCCTCCAGCCACACCGACGTATTGGTGTAAATCTGTAGCCGCGCCAGCAGCCGCGAATTATCCGGCGGCGTGATAAACAAATTAGCCGTTCCCCCATCATCCGTCTGAATACGCGTACTTGGCTCAACCGCCAACTCCGCCTCACCTGCCAGCACCACCCGCCGCAGCACACTGCTACTCACACGCACCGACCCCTGGTTGGCCTGCACCGTGGCCGGCAAAAGCTGCTTGGCATTTTGAATAAACGCGCTAACGCTGACAGGAACCGCCACGGTAAGCGTTAGACAAACCACAAAACTGCCGATTAAAATGCCCCACGCCAGCCGTTCTCGCTGCGGAATAGGGGAAGATTTACTTGCTATGCCCACGACTGCTTCACCTGAAACGTTTTGAACTCATGCGTAGGTTCAAGCCACTGCACCTCAACGCGGCTTACCCTGGCCGAGGGTGATCCCTGGTGCAGAAAACCGAGCAACTGCTGTAATGCCGCATCCGACCCTTCGGCCACCACAAAAACGGTGCCATTGCGCTGGTTACCAACCCAACCCACCACCCCAACTTTTTGCGCCGTTTGGAGCGTGTGGTACCGAAAATAAACGCCTTGTACCAGGCCGTGGACAGTTGCTTCTAATCGCCTCATTGTTTGCGATTATATCAGCTTTCAAGAATCAGGATACTGGTGACAGCTATTGATTGCCAACCTATGCCTGCGCGGAGCTTTCTGTTACCTCGTCGGCCTTGTCGCGCCGCCAGCGTAGCCAGGCCGCCCACAGCAGCAGCGGAATTAGCGTCAGCCCGGCCATGGCAAACAGCGTGCCTGTAATGCCCAGCGGCGAATCGAGTGCGCCCCCTACGCCACCGGCAGCGGCGGCACTCATCAGGGTGAAAATGGCAAACTCGCTGGAAAAGACGCGCCCGCGCATTTCGTTGGGTAGCAGTTGCAGCAAAAGCTGGGTGGAGAACACCCAGGTGATGCCGCCGCCCACGCCACGCAGGACAGTGCCAAACAATACCGAGTAGAAGTTAAAAAGCGGTGCCGACACGGCCAGCCCAACGGCCGCTAATCCATAGCCAAGCAGAATGCCGCGCCGCATTTTGGTCTCATCGTCGCCGGTGAAGCGGCGAATCAAAATGGGGCCAAGCCCGGTGCCAATACCGGCAGCGGCAAACATTGCCCCCAGGCTAAAATTGCCGCCTTGCCCCCAGACAAAAATTTCTTCGGCGATCTTAACCTGAATCACCTGAAAGCCGCTGGATACAAACAGGGCGTTGGCTGATTTGTGCATGGCGATAAACAGAATGTCGGCATGGTTCCACAGATAGCGCAGGCCGTCTACGTATTGGGTCAGGGCGGCACGCAAGGTTTTGTCAGCTTGCCGTACCGCCTCTGGCACCTGGTAGGTGATGCGTGAGATGAAGAAGGCAGAGAGGATAAACGTCACTGAGTCAATGACAAAGGCGGGCTGGTTGCCCCACATGCCAGCCACCAGACCGCCCAGGGCTGCGCCAAAGGCGAGCATGACTGACCAGGTGGCGGAACTGAGGGCGTTGGCAGCTCCCAGTTCATGCGGTGAAACAATGTCGGGCAGGATGGCGTTGCGAGCCGGCTGAAAGAAACCGCTAATGGCAAGCTGGAGGGCGGTTAAGGTGTAGAGCAGCCACAGGTGCTGTGGTTCACGCACCAGCAGGAAGCCCAGGACGACGGCGGCACGCAGCACATCGGCGATAAAGAGAATCCATTTGCGGTTGTAGCGGTCGGCAAGGACGCCTGCCACGGGGCTAACCAGAAAGGGGGCTAACATCCGCACCACAAACAGACCGCCGATAGCCAGACCGGAATCGGAAAGCTGGCCGATGAGGGATGCGGAGGCGATTAGATTGAACCAATCTCCCAGAAAGCTGATGATTTGCCCAATCCACAGGTTGCGGAAATTGCTGTTTTGCCGAATCAGTTGTCGGTATCCAACTCTGTTATGACTCATGCTACCTCGCTGTTTGTTGTGCTGTGGCGGCTGGTTTGTGGCTGGCTGGTACGAAAAGAGATCTGCACCGGCCATAACCGACCATTCACATTAGGTATATATCTAATTGTGAAGTGTATCTAGTTTTGCCAGAAAAAAAAGCGGCGGGCAAAACCGAAATATTAATCGTTAGGTTGGGCTGTTAGGGTGTGGGCTGGGTGAGCCAACATGTAGTGGATTTATAACTGTAACGTTACTGTCTGTATCAGGAGATTGGCTCATGCCTACTGTAATCGCTGGCGATTTTATGTCGCGCAAACAACCGCTTTGGCTGTTTTTAACGGCCGTTTTTCTTTTCTCTTTCCTTCTTGTTCTCAACCGACCCGCGCTGATTGTTACCCAGCCCGTTAGCTGGCCGACGGCCATAACGGCGGAACAAGCGGCGGCAACGGCCGTTAATCAGATTGAACCCCTGGGCGACGGCTTGCAACTGACCCACCCGCGCCACGTGGCCCGGTTTGATGGCGACGGCTTCACCTTTACCCCGCGTTCGGGTGGGCCGGCGTGGCGTTGGCAGTTGGCCTATGTGGGGACGGAGCGTGGGGTATTAACGGCCGTTTCTGCCACCACACCCCAAAACAACGCCCTCAACACCATCACCTATGACCGGGGTGCCATCGTAGAGCAATATATAGCACGCAGCGGCAGCGTTGAGCAGCAGTTTTTGCTAACGGAAAGATTGCCACTGGCAGGCAGCGATCTGGTGATTCGCGGTACGGTAGCAAGCGGTGGGCAGTTTGAAACCACGGCAGCGGGCTGGGCGTGGCGGAACATCTCTGGGGTAGTGAGCTTGGGTGACGTGATGGTGCTGGATGCGCGTGGGGAGCAGCTTCCGGCGGAAATGCGGGTAACGGCCGTTTCGACGGAGATTGTAATAAACGGCCGTTGGCTTGAAACCGCCGCCTATCCCGTTCTCATTGACCCCGAAATTGGCAGCAACGACTTCCAAATCAGTAAAATGGGTGCCGATTATGAGTTTGATGCTGAGTTTCCGGCCGTTGCCTACAACACCACCAACAAAGAATTCTTTGTGGTTTGGGAAGGCGACACCGAAACACAGGTTCTAAGCAGCGGCGAGACCGAAATTTTTGGGCGGCGGCTCGATGGCATTACTGGCGCTCCCATTGGCGGCATGATTCGCATTAGCAACGTTGGCCCCGATGGTGCCAGCAGTAACGATGCCAGCCAGGCCGATGTGGTCTACAACAGCATCAGCAACGAATACTTTGTCGTTTGGTCTGGCGATGGCAACAACGGTGAATTTGAAATTTCCGGCCAGCGCATATCGGCCAACGGCCAGCAAATTGGTGACGACATTCTCCTCAGCGACATGGGGCCAGATGCCGACGTAAATTTTGACGCCGAAACCCCCGCCGTAGCCTTCAACAACAAAAACAACGAATATCTTGTCGTTTGGATGGGGGATGACATTGTTGATGGTGAAGAAGAAATCTACGGCCAGCGTGTGGCGGCCAACGGCACCGAAATCGGTGGTGATGTCCGCCTGAGCGACATGGGGCCAGACGGCGACGTGGAATATGGTGCGGCCGAGCCAGATGTGGCCTTCAACAGCGTCAACGGTGAATATCTGGTTGTGTGGCGCGGCGATGACAACACGGCACCCCACGTGAACGGCGAAAACGAGATTTTTGCCCAGCGTGTCAGCGGTGCAACGGGAGCCGAAGTGGGTGTCAACGACTTTGCTATTAGCGACATGGGTACCGAAGGCTCCTCATCATACGACGCCTTTCTCCCGCGTATTGCCTACAACACGCAAAATAACGAATTCTTTGTGGTGTGGGTGGCTGATGACAAAAACGGGACCCAGGTCAACGATGAAGTGGAAGTGTTTGGGCAGCGCATTAACGCCGCGACGGGGCTGGAGGTTGGAACCAATGATATGCGTCTGAGCAATATGGGGCCGGATGGCAATGTCAACTTTGAAGCCTTTGCCCCAGACGTGACCTATAACGTTGGCAATAATCAATATTTGGTTGTTTGGTATGGGAACACGCAGGCGGCCGGCCTCAACGAAGCCGAATGGGAAGTATATGGACAGCGTGTCAATGCTGCTACCGGTGTCGAAATTGGCGGCGATTTTCGCCTGAGCGATATGGGGCAGGATGGTGATGTGGCTTATGCCGCCATGTCGCCGGCCGTAGCCTATGGCAGCGGGCAATATCTCACCGTATGGTACGGGGATGAGTTTGGTGACGGCTATCTGGACGATGAATTTGAGATTTTTGGGCAGATGGTTGATGCCGAAACGGGTGCCGAAACAGGAGTTAACGACCGCCGCCTGACACGCATGGGGCCGGCTGGGTATCCCGATGCCGCTGCCATTACCCCCGATGTCGCCTTCAACAGCAAAAATAATGAATTCTTTGTCGTGTGGGCTGGCAGCGACAACAGCGGCGATCTGCGGATTGGCGAAGAGGAAATTTTTGGGCAGCGTATCAACGCCGTCAATGGCACCTTGCTGGGTGGACCTCTCCGGTTGAGCGATATGGGGCCGAACGGCGCCAAAAGCTATGATGCCGAAACACCAGCCGTTGCCTACAACCCCATCAACAACCAATACTTTGTAGTCTGGGCCGGGGACGATGACAACAACTTCCTGGCCGATGAAGAGTTTGAGATTTACGGCCAGCGGGTAAACGCCCAAAACGGGTTGGAGTTGGGTAGCGATATTCGCCTGAGCGACATGGGGCCAGACAGCAATCCTGAGTTCGACGCTCTGCTGCCAGATGTGGCCTTTAACAGCGTCAACAACGAATACCTGGTCGTTTGGGTGGGTGATGATGATACAGCTCCGCTAGTCAACGAGGAGTTTGAGATTTTTGGGCAGCGGGTAACGGCGACTGGCACCCAAATCGGCACCGATTTTCGTCTGAGCGACATGGGGCCAAATGGCGACATTGCCTTTAAGGCTGATGAACCGGCCGTTGCCTATAGCAGCGTTACCAATGAATACTTTGTGGTCTGGACGGGCGATGATGATATTGCGCCACTGGTAGACGGTGAAACCGAAATTTTTGGGCAGCGGATAAGTGGTACCATGGGGCAAGAAGTGGGCAACAACGATATGCGCCTGAGCGACATGGGGCCAGACGGTTCTGGCAGCTATGACGCTGAAGCTCCCGATGTGGTTTATAACAGCAATGCCAATGAATACCTGGTTGTGTGGTCAAGTGAAGACGATCAAGACAATATGGTGAAAGGCGAAATTGAGATTTTTGGGCAGCGGCTCAATGCCAGCACTGGTCAGCCCGTTGGCAGCAATGATTTCCGCATCAGCCACATGGCGCAGGATGGTAATGTGCTTTATGGTGGTTTTGCCCCCAAGGTTGCGTATAGCAACATGGTGAAAGAGTATTTTGTGGTTTGGCATGGTGATAACAACATTGCTGGCCTGGTAGATGAAGAATTTGAGATTTATGGGCAGCGATTGAGCAGTACGGGGGCGCCGGTTGATGCGCGAGTGCAGTTGAGCGACATGGGCAGTAATGGGGATGTGGCGCATCTGGCACTTGACCCGGCCGTGGCTTTTGCCACCACAACAGGTGAGTTCCTGGTGGTGTGGTCGGGTGATGATGATACGGCTGAGGAAGCGTTTAACGGGTTTGAGATTTTTGGGCAGCGGTTTGGCGCGACACGTTCGGTGTTCTTGCCGTTGATTATGAAGAAGTAGGGGCATATTGCATACGCCCAAAAATGGGACGCAGATTTTCCTGATTTGACTGATCAGGATTGTCTGCGTTCTGTTTTTATGCAAGGGGGGAAAACGGCCGTTTTCCCCCTTTTTTGCTGTCTCGTGCTATCATCTTGCCAGGAGAATGTGTGCTTATGAACTTTGAACTGTCCCCCACCCAACAGCAGCTTGTTGCCGACACCCGCGCCTTTGCCCTGGCCGAGGTGGCTCCGTATGCCGCCCAATGGGATGCTGATGAACATATCCCGCGCTGGCAAATTCAGAAATATGCCGATCAGGGATGGTTTGGCATGACCATGCCGCCGCAATACGGCGGGCGCGGCCTGACGGCACTGGATGCGGTGCTGGTGATTGAGGAGGTGGCAAAGCATTGTGGCGTCAGCGCCCGGCTGATTGTAGACCACAATTTTGGCGCGGTGGGGACGATTTTGAATTTTGGCACGGAGGCGCAGCGGGAAAGGGTGTTAACGGCCGTTTGTCGCGGCCACAAACTCATGAGCATTGGCATGACCGAACCCGAAGCCGGCTCCGCCCTCACCGATCTGACCACCTCGGCTGTCGAAGACGGCGACCATTATCTGCTAACGGGCGAAAAACGGTGGATCACCGGCGCGGGCGAACGGGAATATACCCTGGTTTACGCCCGCTTTGGCGGCGTGGCTGGGGCAAATGGCATTGGTGCGATTTTGGTTGAAGAGGGAACGCCGGGCTATGTTTATGGTCCGCGTATTCCCTCGCTGGGGGTGCGTGGCGTGCGCGAAGGGGTGCTTGGGTTTAACCAGGCACGGTTTCCCAAAGCTAACCTCGTTGTTCCCCCCGGCTCCGCCTTTGGCAATTTGATGTCGGCCTACAACGGGCAGCGGGTGGGGGCATCGGCGGTGGCACTGGGGCTGGCGCAGGGGGCGTTTGATTATGCCCTGGCTTATGCCGACCAGCGGCAGCAGTTTGGCAAGCGCATCACCGATTTTCAAAATACGCAGTTTAAGCTGGCCGACATGCTGATTGATTTGGAGGCAGCGCGGCTGTTGATTTACCGGGCGGCGGCGGGAGCCAAAGCGACGATTACGGATCGACAGGCGTCGAGCGTTGCCAAGGTGTTTGCTTCGGAGATGGCAATTCGTGTAACGAGTGCTGCCATTCAACTGCTGGGTGCTGAGGGATATGGTCGTCATCATCCCGTGGAGCGGATGTTCCGTGATGCGCGGGCGTTTACGCTGGCGGGTGGTTCGGCAGAGATTCAGCGGCTGGGGATTGCGGTGGGGGTGTTGAAACGGCCGTTACCGCAGTAGAAGCGGATAGGAGACACAACGCTGCTGTGCGGTACCAGCCAAGGAATGGAAATAGTTGCTGGTTGCTGGTTGCTGGTACAAGCCACGAACCACCAGCAACCATTGAGGAGTTTTGATGATGGAGAGTCACACTGTGGCCGAAGTGTATCGTGACGCGGTCGTTTCTGAAGAACTGTTTGACGCATTGGTGAACCGCAGCCTGGAGCCACGGCCCTCAACGATGTTGTATGACAAAATGGGAGCGTTGGGGCTGGTGGCGGGGTCGCTGGTGCTGGATGCCGGCTGTCGTGATGCTAAGCATACCTGTGAACTGGTGACGCGGTTTGGCTATCGGGCGGTGGGGGTTGATTTGGTGATGCGAAATGTGGTCAATGCCCAGCGGGTGATTGCCGAGCGGGGGATAGTGGGGCGGGTAACGGCCGTTCAGGGGGATATTCAGGATTTGCCGCTGCCAGATGGCGCATTTACGGCCGTTTGGTGCCGCGACGTGCTCGGTCACCCACCAAAATTACACCAAACCCTGGCCGAATTTGCCCGCGTGCTACAGCCCGGCGGCCGGCTGCTCATTTACGTTACCCTTGCCACCGACAAACTGGAGCCGCTGGAAGCGCAGTGGCTGTTTGAAACGCTGGTCATCACCCCGCAAAACATGTCCCATGCCTATCTAGAAGCCGGATTGTGGCAGGCCGGTTTTGCCATTGATGAGATTGACAGGGTGGACAGCGAATGGCGCGAATATTGGGAAGAAGATGGCACCTGCCTGAGCAGCCAGCAGCTTCTGCGGCTGGCGCGGCTGCGGCGCAACCGGGAGGCGCTTATTGCTCAAGTGGGCGAGCGCGATTATTTGACCGAGCTGGCCGATTGCCATTGGGGCGTTTACCAGATGTTGGGTAAACTTTGCCCGACGGTATATGTCGCCACAAAACGATAGCCGAGGCTTTCGCACCTGCCGCTTAAACAGACGTGAGGATTGGAATCCTCGGCTACGAGACACAACAATGAGGAAGAAAGTAATGAGTCATTGGGAAACTTATTTAAATGAAAACCAGGATCGCTTTGTTGCCGAGCTAATTGACTTCGTGCGCATTCCCAGCATTTCCAGCCTGCCAGAGCATACGGCCGATGTGCAGCGGGCGGGAGAATGGGTGGCGGCGCGGCTGCAAACGGCCGGTTTGGAAAACATCGAAATTATGCCCACCGCCGGGCATCCCGTCGTCTACGCCGACTGGCTCCATGCCCCCGGCCAGCCCACGGTGCTGATTTACGGCCATTTTGACGTGCAGCCGGTTGACCCATTGCACCTGTGGGCGCGGGATCCCTTTGACCCGGTGGTAGAAAACGGCCGTATTACCGCCCGTGGTGCTTCTGACGACAAAGGCAATATGTTTGTGCCGATTGTGGCCATGGAAGCCTTGCTTCGCAGTCGCGGCCGCCTGCCCGTCAACATCAAATGTTTGTTTGAAGGGCAGGAAGAGATTGGCAGCCCCCATTTGCCGCCGTTTATCGTCGCCAACAAGGACAAATTTAGCTGCGACTACATTGTTAGCTCCGACGGCAGCCAGTGGAGTGAAAGCCAGCCATGCATCTGGCTGAGTACGAAGGGGCTTTCGGCACTGCAAATTGACGTGAAGGGTGCCAGAGGTGATTTGCATTCCGGCGTTTACGGCGGGGCGGTTGCCAACCCCATCCATGCTCTGACCCACATTTTGGCCTCAATGCGCAGTGGCGATGGCAAAATTCTGGTTGATGGCTTTTTTGACGATGTGGTGCCGCTGTCGGATGATGACCGCGCCAAAATTGCCCAAATCCCCTATGATGAAGCTGAATTTACGGCCGATTTGCAGATTCCGGCGGTTTATGGCGAGCCAGGCTACACCACCTATGAGCGCAGTTGGGCGCGGCCAACGCTGGAAATTAACGGGGTATGGGGTGGTTTTCAGGGGGATGGGGTGAAGACAGTGCTGCCGAACGAGGCGCACGCCAAAATTACCTGCCGTTTGGTGGCAAACCAGGGGCCGGACAAAATTGCTGAGTTGATTCGGGCGCACGTAGAGCGGGTGGCTCCACCGGGGGTGACGGTGACGGTGACGCAGCTTGCCAGCAAGGCTGACCCGTACCTGATGGCAAGTGACCACCCGGCAAACCTGGCGGCGCATGAGGTGTTGGAGGAACTTTACGGCCGTTCGCCTTTCTATGTGCGTACAGGAGGCAGCGTGCCGATTTACCGGCTGCTGCTGGATAACCTGGGGGTCTATCCGCTCACCTTTGCTTTTGGGCTGGAGGATGAGAATTTACACGCCCCTAATGAGTTTTACCGCCTGGGCAGCTTCCGGCGCGGGCAGCAAGGATACTGCATGTTGCTGGAGCGGCTGGGACGCGAATAAGTTAGGGGGCGGGAGCCATTTGTTTACTGGCGAGTGCGGCAAATGATTGCCGCAAGGCCAGGTCTTCAATCTGGCTGGAGATAAAGGTGGCAATTTCCTCGGCCTCCTGTCGCTGCTTTGCGGCCAGGGCGTTTGTTTCTGCCATTTGTGCTAGCCGGGCCAGGGTTTGCCACAGAATGCGCCTTGAACCGAGGTGCTGAGCGGCGTTGGCGGCATCACGCAGGGCTTCATGGCCGATGCGCGTTTGTCCAAGTGCCAGCAGCGTTTCCCCTTGCAGCAGCAGCAGTTCTGGCACAAAGGCGTGGAGGCCATATTTTTGCAGGCATTCCAGTCGTTCATCAATAAGCTGGGCGGCTTTGGTGTAGTCGCCTTGGGCAAAGGCGAGTTGGCAGGCGACGAAGGGGACAAGGGGCGGCCAGAGGATGTCTAGGTTGTTGAGGGGGGTGGTGATGGCAGAAACGGCCGTTTTCGCCCCTACAACATCCCCGGCCAGCAAACAAACTCGTGCCAACGCCGCCAGCGCATACGGGCGCGTGTGCGGTGCCACCTCCTCGGCCCTTGCCACCGCCAGCTTTGCCACCGCCAACCCTTTTTCTGTGGCTCCCAGCCCGCCATAAACCAACGCCTGATCGGCGCGAATGCTGACCTGGGCAAAACTGAAGCCTGATTCTTCTCCCCAGCGAATCCCATCATCCATCAGCCGCAGCGCCTGGCTGGGCTGCCCCAACTCCCAATACGCATTGCCCACATACCAGCGACTGTAAGATTGTCCCCAAATGTTGTGGATGGAGCTACTGACAGCATAGGCTTCATCGGCAAAGGCGATTGACTGCGCGTAGTCACCGGTATAAGCCGCCACAAAACAGCCCGTTGACAGGCTGTCGGCCAGCATGGGCAGGTTGTTGATTTGTCGCCACAGCCCGATGGCCTGTGTTAAGCATTCCTGTGAGGGTGCCGACAGTCCCAGCGAGCGGTAGACATGGGATAGATCATTCAGCGCAAACGCTTTTTGCTCTGGCAGATCAAATGGCTGCAAGAGTGCTAATGCCCGTTCACCGCGCTGCTGCGCCTCACTCATTTTGTCGCTATAACGGTACAAATTGAGCAAATTCCAGTTGATTTTGGCTTCAGCTACGGCATCGCCCAGTGTTTGTGCCAGCGTTAGCCCGCGCTGCGAAAGCTGCTCGCCAATTGCCTGATTGAAGAAGGGGGTTCCAGTGCAGCGAATTTGTCCCTGGTTCACCAGGGCCATCAAGGCCATGTGTGGGGCTTGCAACTGCTGCGCCGTTGTTTCCATGGCCTCATAGAGGGCAAGGGCTTTGTCAACCTGGGCGTTTAGCTCCAGCGTGCGTCCCAGGTGGGTGTACAGGTCGCTGATCTTTGCCAGCCGTTCGGGGGTTGGGGCGGTCTGGGCAAGCTGGAGCTTGAGCGTGAGAGCTTGGTTGTAGTAGGTGATGGCCTCGGTGTTGGCATAGGCGGCGGCGGCGATGTCGCCAGCCTGCCGCCAATAGCCGGCCGCTTGGGTGATGTCGCCAGCCTGCTGCCAATGGTGGGCCAGAATGGCGGCGGTTTGGTTGAGGTCGGGGCGGGTTTGGGTGATGGTTTGGGCAACTTGCCGGTGCATGATTTGCTGCTGGACGGCGGGGATGTCGAGCAGTAGCCCTTCACGCAGTTTGTCGTGGGCGAAGCGCCAGCCGCCTTGGTGGAAATCAAAAACGGCCGTTTCGCCACACGCCAGCAGCCATGCTTCCAGGTCGTGTTGGGGGAACAGGTGCGCCAATACGGCCTCGTCAATTTGCCGCCCGACGATGGCTGCCATTTCCAGTAACGGCCGTTCTGAGGCTGGCAACTGTTCTAAACGCCGCTGCACCACCGCTTGCACGCCTTGTGGGAAGAGATGTTGTGGCAGCGGCTGGCTGCCAATGGCGGTCAGTCGGCCGGCTTCCTCGGCCAATGTGCGGACTGTTTCCACTAAAAAGAAGGCGTTGCCCTCGGTTTCCTGCTGTAGAAAGGTGGCAATTTCGGGGCGGTTGGCTAAATCGCCGAGCATGGAGTGGGTGAGCTGGGAAACGGCCGTTGGGGACAAACGCGGCAGTGGCAAAAGTTGGGCATCGGGTACCTCCTCTGGCAAATGGGGGGCTTCATCGGCGCGGTAGCTGCCTACAATGAGCAGGGGCATGGTTGCCAGCCAGGGCTGTAAATGGCGCAGCACAAACAGGGCTTCGTTCGCCCACTGCAAATCTTCCAGCAGCAGCAGCAGGGGCTGGGTTTGCTGCCGAAACAGGGCTTCAATGGCTTCCAGCAGCCGCTGCTGCCCTGCATCGCCGCTCAGGGTTGGCGGCTGGGGGATGGGGCGACCTAACAGCATCTCGATGTCGGGGACGATGGTTTTTAGCACGCTGGCCGTGTAATCATTGGGTTCTGCCAGCAGCAGCAAATTGCGTAAGATGGGTTGCCAAATTTGATAAGAGGAGCTGCCTTGTTCGCCGCTGGCCTGGCCTTGCAGCACCACACTGCCTTCAACCAGGGCGCGGATTCGCAGCTCGTTGAGCAGCCGTGATTTGCCTACACCGCTTTCGCCACCCACCAGCCACAGACTGCCTTGCCCGATGTTGGCGATGTGTAGAGCCTGGTGGAGGGCGGCCAGTTCGTGTTCGCGCCCAACGAAGGCGGCGGCCTGGAGATAACTTTCACGGATGGCCTGGGTTTCGGCCGGCAGTGGTTGGCCGATGGCGGTGCTGAGAGCGATGATGGCACTTGTTGCCTGCTGATAACGCTCTTCGGGCTGCTTGGCTAACAGGGTGCCGATGACGTTGGCTATGGCGGGGGGTAAGCAGGTCAGGTCGGGCAGTATGTCCAGAATTTGGCCGATGAAGTCGGGATGATCGCGGTTGAAGGGATAGTGGCCTGCCAGGAGTTCATAGGCCAGAACGCCAATGGCGTAGAGGTCTGATGCTTCACTGGGGGGTTGTTCCAGGAGCAGTTCGGGGGCGACATAGTACCAGCTTCCGGCGGAGATGCTGGATTGTCCTTTGATGACGGCTAGGCCAAAGTCAAGTAGGCGGACGTTGCCCTCGACGACGAGGACGTTTTCGGGCTTGAGGTCGCGGTGCAGAATGCCGCGTCGGTGCAGGTAGGCTACGGCTTCGAGCATTTGCTGGATGAGCCGGATACGTTCGCCAAACGGCCGGCCGCTGCCAGCTTGTAAAATGGTTTCGGCGTTTGCCAGATAGGGCATAGTGAAGTAGGGCTGGCGGTTGGTATCGAAACCGTAGTCAAGGACGGTGATGATGTGGGGGTGGCGCAGGGAGGCGACAGTTTGAAATTCGTGCGCTAACAGCAGCCGGATGTTGATGGAGCTGTCTGATAGGGATATGCCTGTTAATAATTCTTGCTCAGAGGACAGCTTGACTTGTTTGAGGGCAACGCTGGTGCCGGTAAGGCGGTCGGTGGCGCGGTAGACGATGCCCATGCCGCCCTGACCTATTTTTTCGTGGATTGTGTAACGGCCGTTAATCATGTTTATGCAAACTTCTTTTCATAAAGCTGGATAATTTCCCGATGTTCAGGCACGTTATCCAGGAATGAGTGGCGTTGGGCTTTATGTTGCAGCAGCGCGGCGCGTGCTTGTAAAAGGTGGTAGGCTTGGTGCAGAACGGCCGTTTGCCGTTCATCCCCCAGCATCATTAAACAGCGGTAAAACAACAAATACAGCTCCATGACATGCTCGCTTCCTTTAACTTCCGGATCTTGCGCTAAAAAGTCAAACAGTTGCTCAAGCAAATGCGCAACATGGGTACGTTGCTGTAGCCCAATGTGCAGTAGCCCCAGCGTTGCTTTTACAATGGCCGGCCGTTGGTTTGCCTGCTGGTTGACGGCCAAGGCCTGTTCATAATACGATTTTGCCTCGTTATATCGTTGCTGCAAGTCATACACATGCCCCAAATTGTTGAGAATGGCACCCTCGCCCCATCGATCCTGAATCCCTTGCGTTAACGTCAGCCCTTCAAGCAGATAGGCTGTGGCTTGATCCGTTTGCCCCTGGGTAAATGCCAGCCGCCCCAAATTGTTAAGTGCCAACACTTCGCTGCGCCACTCATGTACATCACGGGCAATTAGCAAGCTGCTTTCGTAATACTTTCGGGATGCGTCGAACAGCCCTAGAATGTAGGTGACAACGCCCAAATTGTTTAAGAGAGGAATTTGTTCTCGCTGGCTGCCAAGCTGCCTGGCACTCTCCAACCCTTGTTCATAGTAGATTTGTGCCTGGTCGCATAGCCCCATGCTGTAGGCAACGGCTCCCAGGCTGTTATAGGAACGTGTTAGCCCGATTATTGACTGGATCGCCTTGTAGCTGGCAAGGGCGGCTTGAAACTGTTGCTCGGCCTGAATATGTTGAGCCTGATAATAAGCAATCATTCCGAGACTAATATGTGCCTTTCCGACCCCCATGTGATTCTCAAGTTTCAGATACCGTTCAAGGCTTTGCCTTGTTGTTTCTTCGGCCGCAGCATGTTCTCCCAAGCGTATGAGGGCATTGCCCAGAAGGGCATATCCTGCTGCAATTCCCGCTTCGTAATTGATCTTCTGTGCTTCGGCAATGGTTTGCCGGGCATGGGCAACGCTGAGGGTGCTGTTTCCCTGACGTTCGGCACGTTCAGCTTGCCGTTGGGCGACTAGCACTTTGGCTTCGGGTTGCTGTACATGTTGTGCCAGTTCTGCCAGCCGGGCCAGGCTCGCTTCACGTGCTGGTTCGTTGCCTAAAATTTCCCATGCCTGTTCTTGCAGCAGCAGGGTTTGGAACAACTCATCGTTGGTGGTGGCGGTGGCGATGGCACGGGTGAGATGACCCAGCGCATCTTGATAGGCATATTGTTGGCTGGCAAATTGGGCTGCCTGATAGCGAGAGGTGTATTCGCGGGTGTGGTTGCCTGCTTGCTGCCAATGGTGGGCAAGGATGGCTGCCTGGTCGGATTGGCCGGGGTACAGTTGCTCAATGGCGGTGGCAACGGTGGCGTGGTGCTGCGGTAGATGGGTGGGGGGGATGTCGGCAAGAACGGCTTCACGTAGTTTGTCGTGGGCAAACTGCCATTGGTTGTTTTCGATGACGAAAACGGCCGTTTCATAAACGGCCGTTAACCATTCATCCAACCCGCCATCTCGTTGCAAATGCGACAATAGACGCAAATCTGGCTGCCGCCCCATCACCGCTGCCAACTGCAAAAGCGGCTGGTGCATAGCAGCCACACGCTGTAGCCGACGGCGCACAATTTGCTGCATTTGGTCAGTAAACACATGCTCTGGCAGCTCTTGTTGCCCAATGGCACCCAGTCGGCCGGCTTCCTGAGCCAAGGCACGTACCACTTCTACCACAAAAAAGGCGTTGCCCTCTGTTTCCCGTTGCAGTAGCGTCAGCACCTTGTGGCTTTGTCCCACTTCGCCCAACATCGCCTGGCTCAATGTTGCCATGTCGGTTGCCGAGAGTCGTCCCAGGGACATGTGGCGGCTGTCGGGTAAATCGGTCATTAGTTGGGTCACATTTTCATGTGGCTCATCGTCCCGATAGGTGCCAACTATAACCAGGGCTTGGCTGTTGAGGTGACGAGCGATGGTCAGCAGCGGCAGCAGGCTGACTTGCGTCCACTGTAGATCTTCCAGCAGCAGCAGGACGGGTTGCGTTTGCTGGGTAATTAGCTGGGCAATGGCGCGATAGAGTCGCTGCTGCTGGGAGGTGCTGTCCAGTTCTGGGGCTGACGTAACGGGATGGCCAAGGAGGTATTCGAGATCGGGTACTAATGGTAGCAGCACGCTGGCAGTGAGTGGGTCAACGTTGGGGGTGATGAGCAGCAGCAGACGCAGCAGGTTGCGCCACAGTTGGTAAGGCTGCCCGCCGCCTTCACGTACACCATTGCCTTGCAGCACTAAGTAACCATCTACCAATGCCTGAATCCGTAGTTCGTGGAGAAGGCGCGATTTGCCAACGCCGCTTTCACCGCCGATTAACCAAAGGGAACCTTGCCCGACAACGGCCGTTTTCAGGGCTGCCGTTAGCAGATGTATTTCTTTTGTGCGTCCTACAAAAGTGGCGGCTTGCAGATAGCTTTCCTGAACGGCCGTTGTTTCTTCTGGCAGCGGTTGCCCTAAAGCGTGATTGAGTGCAGCAATGGTGGCGACGCTGTTTGGGCGAACATTGGGCTGTTTTGCCAGAAGCTGACTGATAACGGCCGTTAACCCCTGATTTGCGGTGCCATCAGCCATCTTCCCCCAATCCGGCTCCCCCGCCAAAATCTCCCCAATCGTGTCCTCGGCGTAAATGTCAAACGGATGCGTACCAGCCAGCAGCCGGTACGCCAGCACCCCAACCGTGTAGAGATCGCTGGCTTCGCTGGCCGGCTGCCCCAGCAGCACCTCCGGGGCCATGTAGAGCCAGCTACCGACGGATTCGGTGGCCTGCTCCTTGGCCGCCGCCAGCCCAAAATCCAGCACGCGCACGGTGTCGCCCACCACCAGCACATTGTCAGGCTTGAGGTCGCGGTGCAAAATGCCGCGCCGGTGCAGATAGGCCAGGGCTTCGAGCATTTGGATGAGAAGGGTGATTTTTTGGGGGAGAGAACGGCCGTTTGCCGCCGCCACAATCGTTTTCGCCCCCTCCAGATACGACATCGTAAAAAACGGCTGCTGCTCTTCATCAAAGCCATAATCCAGCACGCTGATAATATTTGGGTGACGCAGCCCAGCCAGCGTTTGAAACTCATGTGCCAGCGCCAGCCGCAGCTCGCGGTTGCTTTGGGAAATGGGGCGCGAGGCAAACATGATCTGCTCGACGGGCAAAAAGACCTGCTTGAGCGCAACAATTTCGCCCGTCAGCCGGTCGGTGGCGCGGTGGACGATGCCCATGCCGCCTTGGCCTATTTTGTTGTGGAGGTGGTAACGGCCGTTAATCATCTTGTTCTTTCTCAGATTGAGTGTGGGGCACGACTGGTTTCTCTGTCAACCGAGCATACAGCCGCACAAGCTCCCGATTTTCTGGCACCTGCGTCAAAAACTTTTCCCGGCTAGTCTCGGTGGCAATGTTAGCAGCTCGTTTTTGCAGTTCGGCGTGGGCTAGTTGAATAACGGCCGTTGCCCGCACATCTTCCAACTGTCCAAGCGTTTCATGCAAATGCAAGGCACTAACTGCCCATTCCCATTCCCCCTCAAACGCCTTGGTTTGCAGATGGTGCCACGCCTTCGCTGCATAGGTTTGTGCCTTGTCCAAATAGCCTAGCCGGGCAAAGGCGGCAGCCAAGCCAGCCCAGGATTCGACCAAGGTTGGCGTTTGACTAAGATTGACCTGCAAAGATTCGGCCGTTTGATAAGCAGCCAGTGCGTTCGCATCGTCGTTGCTATCCAGCAGCAAATGTCCCAACATATTCCAGGTGTACGCTTCTGACCATCTATCATTGAGGGTCTGTTTCTGTGCAATGGCCTGTTGCAAATACGCCTTCGCCTGTACCAAATCTCCTTTCTTGTGGTAGGCCACGCCAATATTGTTCAGCGCGTTGCTGTAAGTGAGCCAGTTGCCTGTCTGACGGCATAGAACCAGACAATCTTTTAATGTGATAATAGCCTGTGGATACACACCCAACCTAGAATATAAAACCCCCATATTGTTCTGTGCCAAGGTTTCAGCATACACATGCCCCAATTGTTGTGCCACGATTAACGATTCCCGAAAATATGTTTCCGCTTGCTCGTACTCACCTAGAGAAGTGTACCGGGCAGCCAAGTTACCCAGCGTCGTTTGAGTGGCACTGGTTGCTCCTTGCGCCCGACCAACCCGTAAATTTTCTTGGTGGTATTTGACGCTTTGCCAGGATTCACCTGCGAAACTTGTTAGAGCTGCCAAAATATTCGTCAAATGGATTTGGGCGATAGGATCGTTTATTTGCGGTAACAGAGATTTTGCCCTTTCCAGTGTCTCAAATCCCTCTGCCAGATCACGACGTGTGCCGACCACGATTGCCCAACCCGTTAAGGCATCAAACTCAAGTGCCGCTAAATCATTAGCCCGCGCCAGTTCCGCTGCCTCAACATATGTCGCTTTTGAGGTGTCCAAGTCTCCAATCCGATAGTAAAATTCACCTTTTCGGTTCAAAATGTGAACCTGCTTTTCGGTGTCTCCCAGCGCTTGGCCTAGCTTGGTTAAGTCGTGCAACGTCTCTTGCTGCTTGGCCACGTTTGCCATAAACCGATAGGCATTAAAGCAGGCAAGCTGCAGAGTGTACTGCTTTTCCAGTTCTGTAGGCGCGGTCAGTTCGAGTGTTTGGTTATAGTAGCGCAAGGCATCCTGATGGGCATACTGGGCTGCGGCTTGCTGCCCAGCCATTTCGGCATAATGTCGCTCTTTTTCCACGTTTTTCGCCGCCTGCCAATGGTGAGCCAACGGCACGGCCATTTGTGCATCATCAGGATGGATGGTCTCGATGGCGATAGCTACTTCACCGTGCAGACGTGCCTTTTCGGCTGGCGTGAGCTTGTCCAGCAGCCCATCCCGAATTTTGCCGTGGCTGAATTGCCAAACGCCGTTTTGCACGTCGAGAACGGCCGTATCTGCACACAGCGGTAGCCATTCATTTTCCACGTCCAACCCGCCGCTTAGCTGCTGAATCAGGGGGATTTCGAGTTCGCGGCCGACAACGGCCGTTTTTACCAACAGTTCTCGCGCTTCATCCGGCAGCTTACCCACCCGCCGCTGCACAATATCCTGAATACCGTTTGGCAACAGCGTCTCTGGCAGGGTCATTTGGCCGATATCGCCCAACCGTCCGGCCTCGTCGGCCAGTGTCCGCACGACCTCCACTGCAAAAAAGGCGTTGCCTTCTGTTTCCCGTTGGAGCAGTCTCTGGATGCGTTTATCCCGACCGACATTGCCCAACATGGCGGCACTCAGGTCAGCCATCGCCGCTGCTGACAGGCGTGGTAAGGGTAAGTGAATGACATCGGATATTTCTTCAGGCAGGTGGGGTCGCTCATCGCTGCGGTAGCTGCCCAGGATAAGCAGCGGATAATTTGCAACCAACCGTGTCAGGTAAGGCAGCGGCAGCAGGCTGGCGTGGGCGAGGTGTAAATCTTCGAGGATGAGCAGCAACGGCCGTTTGGCTCGCCAAAACAACCGGGCAATGGTGGTAAACAAGCGCACCTGTGCCGCGTCTTCCTTCAGTTCCGTAGCCGGTGGTACGTCTCGTTCCAGCAGTTGGGCCATATCTGGTACCAGTGGCAGCAGCACACTAGCCGTTAGATCATCAACCTCTGGCAGTGTCGCCACCAGATGGCGCACGGGGGCGCGCCATGCCTGATAGGGCAGGCCGCCATCTTCCATCGTTTGGCCGTGCAGCACCTGAAAGCCGTTTACCAGTGCATGAGTACGCATTTCGTTGATAAGGCGCGTTTTGCCGACGCCGCTTTCGCCACCAATCAGCCAAGCCGCCCCCTGTTTGTCAGCGGCTTTTTGCAAGGCCTTGGTAAGTTGAGCCATTTCGGCCTCTCGTCCCACAAATTTGGCCGCTTGGAGATAGCTTTCGCGGATAACGGCCGTTTCTTCTGGCACTGCTTGCCCCAACGCACTGTAAAAAGCAGCGATGACTTGGTTGGCCGACGAAAACCGCTTAGCAGGCTTTTTGGCGAGCAGGGTACGGACAACGGCCGTTAATTCCTCTCCACCCTGTATTTTTGTCCAATCTGGTTCCCCTTCCAAGATTTCGCCAACGGTATCCTCGGCATAGAGGTCAAACGGGTGGGTGCCAGCCAGCAGTTGGTAGGCCAGCACGCCGACAGCATAGAGGTCGCTGGCTTCGCTGGCTGGTTGACCTTGCAAGACTTCAGGTGCCATGTAGAGCCAACTGCCAACGGAGTCGCTCGCTTGTTCTTTGGCGGCAGCCAGCCCAAAATCCAGCACGCGCACCGTGTCGCCCACCACCAGCACGTTGTCGGGCTTCAAATCGCGGTGCAAAATGCCGCGCCGGTGCAAATAGGCCAGGGCTTCGAGGGTTTGGAGGAGGAGGGTGATTTTTTGGGGGAGGGAACGGCCGTTTGCTGCCGCCACAATCGCCTGGGCATTCTCCAGATACGACATCGTAAAAAACGGCTGCCCGTTTTCATCAAAGCCATAATCCAGCACGCTGATAATATTGGGGTGGCGCAGCCCGGCCAGAACCTGGAACTCATGCGCCAGCGCCAGCCGCAGCTCGCGGTTGGTTTGGGAAATGGGGCGCGAGGCAAACAGGATTTGCTCGACGGGCAGAAAAACCTGCTTCAGGGCAACAATCTCGCCCGTCAGCCGGTCGGTAGCGCGGTGGACAATGCCCATGCCGCCTTGGCCTAGTTTGTTGTGGAGTTGGTAACGGCCGTTAATCATCTTACACCTTGCTACCTTGTAGAGAGTCGAGTAAATCTTGGGCGACATCCTGTAACGGCTGCCCAAGCAGTCGTTGGCTCACCTCCTCATAGACTGAAACCCCTAGTTTAGTACGTAGTTCAGCTTTGAGCGGTTCTCTATAAAGCGTACGCATTGCTTGATCATCAAAACTGCCCTGGGCATCTAACAGCCCACAAAGCGCGGCGGCTCGCTCAAGATCACCTTGTCGCGCATACAGATTGGCAACACTCGTTAAGGTATTGATACGCAAGCGTCCAAGGTTGTTTTGCTGGACAAGCGTGAGTGCCTCCAGCAAATCTTGCCAGGCTGCCGCCGGGTCAGTTTGGGCAAAGGCTCGCCCGGCAAGGGCATCTACCAAAACGATCACCTCTGTATCCCGTGCGGTCTCAACGGCCTGGTTACAGGCCGCCAGAGCGTCAGCCTGGTTGTTTTGCGCCAGCCGTAGATAGCCAAGCCAAAGCAATGCCTCGGGTTTATAGAGCCGATTGCCGAGGACATCAGCCAAAGCCAGATTTTCCATAATGCAACGTTCTGCTGCCTCGTAATCGCCTGCAACCAATTCCACAACCGTCATGCTGTTTAGTGCCAAGCCCAACCATGTTCCCAAATCCATATCGCGCTGAATCTGGATGCTCTCCTCGACATAGGTACGAGCCTCGTCCCAGGCTCCACGCGCCAGAGCATTTGCACCCAAATTAGCCAGTTGAATAACAACCCCGCGCCGATCCCCATTACGCCGATCAATTTGGTAAGAATCAATATAGTATTGATAGGCACCAACATAATCCCCTTCGTCGGTATACCCCTCACCTAGATTGTTGAGCGCAATGGAAGTAAAGGAATCATCTCCAATCTGGCGTGAAATAGTTAAACATTGGTGATAATAAGAGCGGGCTTTAGCCACATCCCCCAATGCGTCAAAGGCTAACCCTAGTTGGTTCAGGCTACGCACCAAGCCAGACATATCTTCCATAGCACGGCTGAGGGCAAACGCTTGATTAGCATGTTCGAGCATTACTTGTTGCCTGCCAAGTTGCCAGGCGACACGCGCCAGACCGCTGTGCGCTTGCTGTTGCAGTTTGGAAAGCCCCAAGGTCTGAATTTGGGGAAGGGCTTGCTCCAGGCAATGTTGGGCGGTGGTATATTCGCCCAGTTCATGATATGTACTGCCTTGCTCGATAAACAACGCTAATTGGGTGGAGACATCCTGAAGTTGTTCCGCGAGAGTGAGGCCACGGGCTATTAGCTCCAGGGCGTATTGGAACCCTCTGCGGCTGTGTGGCACTTGGTGCGCGACTTTGAGGATATAGGGTAGTTCTCTGGTTATTTCACCCGCGCCGCGCCAATGTTCCATGAGCTGTTCGCTGCGCGTGCTGTCTTCAGGATAGGTTTGCTCGATTGTTTCAGCAACTTGATGGTGAAGCATTTTTTTGTCTGCTTGGGGCAGGCCAGCAAGAACGGCTTCGCGCAATTTGTCGTGGCTAAAACGCCATTTATTTTCGTGTACTTCAAAGAGGGCGATTTCGGCACCTGTTGTGAGCCAGGATGACAAGTCTGTCTGGGGAGCCAGGGCAGCAAGTACGCGCAAATCGAACTGACGACCAATGATGGCGGCCAATTCCAGTAACGGCCGTCCCCATGCGGGCATTCGTCCAATGCGACGTTGCAACACCTCTTGCACCCCACCGGTCAGAACGGTCTTTGGCAGTGTCATATGCCCAACCTGTCTCAAATCCCCTGCTTCTGTGGCTAAAGCTCGCATGACTTCAACCATAAAGAAGGCGTTGCCTTCGGTTTCTTGCTGCAACAATTTGAGTAAGCCAGGCTCTTTTCCGGCCGAGCCTAGCATGGCCTCGGTCAGGCTGGCAATGTCTGCTTCACTTAGCCGTAATAATTTGAGAAGCTGTGCCTGGGGGATTGATTTTGGTAACTCTGGCCTTTCATCGTCACGGTAGGTGCCAACGATGAGGAGGGATAATCCTTTGGCGAATTGGCTTAAGAATTTGAGCCAATTGAGGCTTTCCTGCGTCCAGTGGAGGTCTTCGGCCAGAAACAGCATGGGGGTTTGCTGCCGCCGGAATAGATCGAGGATGGTGAAGATCAGTCGTTCATGATAAGCTGGCCCGGTTAAAAGGGGAGCATCGGCGACGGGGTGTGCCAACAGGTGGTGGATGTCGGGAACGAAATCTTTGAGGATGCTGGCCTCGGCATCGTTAACGGCCGTTGTTAAAACCAGCCGGCGCACAGGCTCGCGCCAAATTTGGTAGGGGATGCTGCCATCTTTGGCGGCTTGCCCCCGGATAACCTGGAAGCCATTGACCAGGGCGATGGTGCGAAGTTCATTGAGTAGCCGGGATTTGCCGACACCGCTTTCGCCGCCGATGAGCCAGGTGGAGCCAGTGCCGCTGGCAGCTTGGCGCAACGCGGTGGTTAGCTGCGCCATTTCGGCTTCACGCCCCACAAATTTGGCTGCCTGGAGGTAACTTTCGCGGATGGCGGCTTGTCCTATGGGCGGTGATTGACCTGCGACCGTAGCCAGGTCTTGCAGTACGTCAAAAGCTTTTTGGTACCGCTGTTCGGGCTGTTTGCTGAGTAGCTTTTGAACAACGGCCGTTAACGCTTCCCCTCCCGCCACTTTACTCCAATCCGGTTCTCCTTCTAAAATCTCGCCAATCGTATCCTCAGCGTAAATGTTAAACGGATGGGTGCCTGCAAAGAGTTGATAGGCCAACACGCCGAGCGAATATAAGTCGCTGGTTTCGCTGGCAGGTTGGCCCAGCAAGAGTTCAGGGGCAATGTAGAGCCAGCTACCAACCGAACCGGTGGCCTGCTCCTTGGCCGCCGCCAGCCCAAAATCCAGCACGCGCACCGTGTCGCCCACCACCAGCACATTGTCGGGCTTCAAATCGCGGTGCAAAATGCCGCGCCGGTGCAGATAGGCCAGGGCTTCAAGGGTGTGGAGGAGGAGGGTGATTTTTTGGGGGAGAGAACGGCCGTTTGCTGCCGCCACAATCGCCTGGGCATTCTCCAGATACGACATCGTAAAAAACGGCTGCTGCTCTTCATCAAAGCCATAATCCAGCACGCTGATAATATTTGGGTGGCGCAGCCCGGCCAAAACCTGAAACTCGTGCGCCAGCGCCAGCCGCAGCTCGCGGTTGCTTTGCGAGATGGGTCTTGAGGCAAACATGATTTGCTCGACGGGCAGAAAGACTTGCTTCAAGGCCACAATCTCGCCCGTGAGCCGGTCGGTGGCGCGGTGGACGATGCCCATGCCGCCTTGGCCTATTTTGTTGTGGAGGTGGTAACGGCCGTTAATCATCTTGCTCCCTATCATGGTGGGTGGGGAAAACGGCCGTTTTCCATTCAGGCCACCCTTCCGTCTCAAACTGCTCAAACAGCGCAACAACTTGCTTGTTTGCAGGCAAATTCTCCAAAAACGACCGGCGATTTTCGGGTTCTGTTAGCGCATTTGCTTGCTCTTGTAAAGATTGATAGGCGTGCCGCAAGAGAGCCAAGGCACGAGAATCTCTGTTGGTGATCAAAACTTCGTATATATTGAGAGCTGTTTGAAACGGTTCCCAGTAGCCATGCAGTGGCTGTGTCATCACATAGGCCAACGCCGCCTCAAGATGTTCTCTCACTAAATCAAGCCGATGGGTGTTGGCATAAACGGCCGTTAACCCCCCATGCGCTTCTGCTGTATACTCAGGGAATTCAATGGTTGCCAATACTTTAAGCGACTGCTTAAAGTGCGCCTCTGCGGCTGCCCAATCTTCCATATCAAGCGCCAAATTGCCCATATTGTTCAAGATATAAACAACTTCAGACGGCTGATTCATTGCTTGCTTTAGCCGTAACCCTTCTTCATTAACAGAACGGGCTAACTCAACCTCACCGAGGGTGCGATACAGTTGGCCTACTACAGACAGTGCTGTCGCAAGGGCATATTGGTGCCCAATTTCACGACTTATTTGAATAGCGATTTCGCAATATTTGCGAGACGATTCTAATTGCCCAAGTAGCAGTTGCACCAAACCGATATTGCCATAGTTCATGGCCTCCGCAACAGAATAGCCTATCTCCCGTAAGAGTTGCATGATTTGCATCTGATATTTTTGAGCCAGTTCATGCTGGTTTGTATCAATGCAAAATGCGGCAAGATTGTTTAATATCTTTAGTTCGCTACGTTTCGCGCCAATAGCGCGCATGATTGCTAATGCGGCTTGAGAGAGTTCTTCCGATTTTTCATGGTTTCCTTGACGCTGTTTAACAATAGCTAAAAGATCAAGCATTAATGCCTTTTGGTATTGATTGTTGTCAAGCTCGCGCAGTTGGCTTAGATATTGCTCGGTCTTGTCCAACTCCTCTTGACGCATATAAAGGGAGGCGATCTTGTAGAGCGTACTGCGATACAACTCGTGGCCTCGGAGGTCTAAGGTTTCATAAATTTGTTTCGCTTTGAGGGCGTGTTCAAATGATGCTGTGTAGTCTGAAATATTTTCTAACAAGGATGCCCAAATGAGCTGGCCTTGGGCAACCAACTGTTGGTTGTTGCTCTGGTTTGCACGTGATACAGCAGTAGCGACAATGGCAATCCCTTCATGAAACTTGGCCTGGTTCTGTAGATAATTCGCATGCAAAAGCTGAACCACGATCTGTTTTTCCACATCGTCTAGCTGGTCGGCAATCGCTTGGAGCAACGCTAAATCGGCTTTCTGCGACGGTGAATCTCCCGTCAATTCATAAACCGTTTGACGTTTTTGCAAAATGTCGTAGCGTTGCACAAGCTTCTGGGGAGGGGTCAGATTAAACGCTTGGGTCAGATAATGGAGCGCTTCATTATTAGCATATTGGTCCGCGGCATATTGACCCGCTTGGAAGCCGGCTTTTGCTGCTTTGGCGTGATGCCCCGCCGCTTCCCAATGGTAGGCGAGCTGGCCTGCTCTTTCTGGCGCATTGTTGAACAGCTGTACCATTGCTTCGGCAACTTGCCGATGGGTCTCTTCTAACTGCTTCTGTGTGATGGTTGCCAAAAGCCCATCCCGAATTTTGCTGTGGGTAAATTGCCAAGTACCATCCTGAACTTCAAGAACGGCCGTATCTGCACAAAGCGGTAACCATTTGGTTTCAACGTCAATCCCATCAGCCATCTGCTGCACGAGCGGCAGGTTAAGCTCGCGGCCAGCAACGGCCGTTTTCACCAGGAGCGGGTACGCCCATTCCGGTAATTTATCAACGCGACGCTGCACAATATCTCGAATGCCGTTCGGGAGCAGCGTTTGAGGCAATATCATCTGACCAATGTTGCCCAAATGCCCCGCCTCTTCGGCCAGCGCCCGCACCACTTCCACAGCAAAAAAGGCGTTCCCTTCCGTTTCCCGTTGCAGGAGGGATTGAATCGCTTCTGCCTGCCCAGATTCACCAAGCATTGCTGTGCTTAACGCCGTTAATGCCGCTGGTGAAAGCCGGTGCAGTGGTAGCGGTGTCATTGTCTTGAGCGGATCAGGCAGGTCAGGCAGGTCGTCGCTACGGTAGCTGCCCAGGATGAGCAGCGGGTAGTCGCCCACGAGGCGTGTGAGGTAGGGCAGCGGCAGCAGGCTGGCTTGGGCCAAATGCAAATCTTCCAGAATGAGGAGAAGCGGCCGTTCTGCACGCCAGAACAGCCGGGCAATGGTGGTGAACAAACGGGATTGTGCGGCATCCTCTTTCAATTCTGGGGCTGGGGCAACGGGCCGGTTGAGTAGCTGGGCAATGTCTGGCACCAGCGGCAGTAACACACTGGCTGCCAGGTCATCCACATCGGGTGAGGTGGCTACCAAATGGCGCACGGGCTGCCGCCACGCCTGGTAAGGCAAGCCGCCATCTTCCACCGTTTGCCCACGTAGCACCTGGAAACCACTCACCAGTGCCTGCGTGCGTAGCTCGCTAATGAGGCGGGTTTTGCCCACGCCGCTCTCGCCACCGATGAGCCAGGCGGAGCCGCTACCTTTGGCTGCTTGGTTTAACGCAGCCGTGAGCTGCACCATTTCAGTCTCACGTCCGACAAAGGTGGCGGCCTGGAGGTAGCTTTCGCGGATAACGGCCGTTTCTCCCGGCACTCGCTGCCCCAACGCATGGTACAAAGCAGCAATCACCTGCTTGGCACTTGTATAACGGTCTGTAGGTTGTTTGGCGAGGAGGGTGCGAACAACGGCCGTTAATTCCCCCCCAACCCCCATCTTCCCCCAATCCGGCTCCCCCTCCAAAATCTCCCCAATCGTGTCCTCAGCGTAAATGTCAAACGGGTGCGTGCCAGCCAGCAGCCGGTACGCCAACACGCCAACGGTGTAAAGATCGCTACCTTCGCTGGCCGGTTGCCCCAGCAGCACCTCTGGAGCCATGTAGAGCCAACTGCCAACGGATTCTGTGGCCTGCTCCTTGGCCGCCGCCAAGCCAAAATCCAGCACGCGCACCGTGTCGCCCACCACCAGCACGTTGTCGGGCTTCAGGTCGCGGTGCAAAATGCCGCGCCGGTGCAGATAGGCCAGGGCTTCAAGGGTTTGGAGGAGGAGGGTGATTTTTTCGGGGACAGAACGGCCGTTTGCCGCCGCCACAATCGTTTTTGCCCCCTCCAAATACGACATCGTAAAAAACGGCTGCTGCTTTTCATCAAAGCCATAATCCAGCACGCTGATAATGTTGGGGTGACGCAGCCCAGCCAAAACCTGAAACTCATGCGCCAGCGCCAGCCGCAGCTCGCGGTTGCTTTGGGAAATGGGGCGCGAGGCGAACATGATCTGCTCGACGGGCAAAAAGACTTGCTTCAAGGCAACGGTCTCACCCGTCAGCCGGTCGGTGGCGCGGTGGACGATGCCCATGCCGCCTTGGCCTAGTTTTTGGTGGAGTGTGTAACGGCCGTTAAGCACCTGATTCATTGCCCTGCTCCATATTATTATATAGCTGCACCAGCGCCCGATGTTCTGGAATATGGCTTAAAAAGCTGTCGCGCCATCGCTCATCCGTAATGTGTTCGGTACAGGCAATCAACTGAGTATAAGCTGAGTGCAGCAACGGAGTGCGACGAGGGGAATCCAGAGCTTCAGCCAGTCGAATACAGATCAAATGGGCATGAAATGGATATTCCGTGCCCAACAAAGCGGGGTTCTCATCAAGATACTGGAAAATCCCGGAAACCTGTTCTAAATTTATTGCGCCCTCACGCCAGTCTATCTGTGCCAGTTGAATTCTGTCCTCAATAGCAAGTTGCCCCAGTTTAAGCTTGTCACGAATGGCATACGCTTGCTGAAAAAATGTGCGTGCTGCTGCCAAATTCCCTTGTTGAATGGCAACGCGACCCAGGTTGTGCAACGTTGTGGCCTGGTAATGCTGCATTTGAATAGCGCGACTATACTGCAAACTTCTCTCAAAGTAGGTTTGGGCAGCGGTCAATTGATTTAGATGGAGATTGATGATTCCGATGTTGTTGAGCGCAACGGCGGTTGTTAATCCATAACCCAACTCTTGACCTAATTTTAAAGCCGCTTCATAAGCTGTCATGGCTTCTTCATATAACCCAACATAAAGCAATACCGCTGCCCGATTGGGCATCGTTCGCGCCATAAGCGGCAGGTTTTGCAGCATTTGGCTGATCGTAAGGCTACGATTGAAATAATCGTATGATTCACTGTACTGCTTGAGATAAAAAGCAACATTGCCCGCATGGTGCAAAATGTCCGCCTCTTTCACCTTGTTCTGCACGGCCTGAAAATGAGCCAGGCTCCGCTGTAGATACGCCATTGCCTCAGATGGCTGTCCATTCCAGATCAGGCTAATACCCCATAGATGATAGCCTTCAGCCACAAAATCATTGTGAGCAACCTGCCTAGCTTTGTCAATTGTCGCGGGGATTGTTTGCAGAGTGGTGTCATAGTGACCTACATCGAAGTCATAGGCAATATGGCGTAGTTCAATCTCAATTTGTTGCTCCGTATTGCCCAATTGGTGAGCAATATGAGCAAGCTGCTCTAAATCGGCAAGGCGTTGTTCATTTTCGCCCAGAATGGCGCAGGCGCGTTCATGCAGAAGGTATAGCTGGAATTGTTGCTCTAACTGATCGGCAGCAGTGAGCATGAGGGCGCGTTTCAGGTGGCGTTGTGCTTCTTCGTAAGCGTACTGTTCAAGCGCGAATTGCCCGGCAAGGGCAGCATATGTCCGCTCTTTGGTTGGTTCTTGAGCTATGTGCCAATGGTATATGAGCGTGGCCGCGTAATCAGGGGTATCCGGGTACATCTGTTCAATTGTTTCGGCTATTCGACGGTGGATTGTTTGTAGTTGAGCAGATGTCAGACTGGTGATGATGCCGTCCCGGATTTTATCGTGGGTGAATTGCCAACGGCCGTTTTTCACTTCCAGTACAGAGGCCTCAGTACAGCTTAAAAGCCATCGGTGCAGGGCATCACTGTGCGGCTGTAAAAGGTTCAAGTCTAATTCACGCCCGGCAAGAGCCGCATATTGCAAAAGCGGCTGATCTGCTGGTTTGACTTGCGCGATGCGCCGCTGAACAAGGGATTGGACACCCTGCGGAAACAATGTTTCAGGCAGGTTTTCGGTATTGAAGTCTTGTAGTCGGTCTACATCTTCTGCCAGGGCGCGCACGCTTTCGACCAAAAAGAAGGCATTGCCTTCTGTCTCTTTGTTAAGCAGGTGGAGCAGGGCGGGGTTTTTCCCACTTTTGCCCAGCATGGCACCAGCAAGGTTGGCTACATTTTCTTCATCAAAGCGTGTCAGTGGCATGATCTGCATGTCGGGTAGCTGTTGGGCTAAATTCGGCCGTTCATCGTGCCGATAGGTCGCATAAACAAGCAGACGTAGCTGGTTTGCCTGGCGTGTAAGATAGGAAAGAACTTTTAGACTTTCTCTCGTCCACTGCAAATCTTCCAACAATAACAAAATGGGGCGTTGCTGTTGCTGAAAGAGACGTGTGATAGCGGCAAATAAACGTGTTTGTGCAGCACTTTCTCCCAATGGGGAGATAGGTGTGATGGCCTGCCCCGTAAGCTGTTCAACATCTGGTACAACCGTTGCCAAGATTGTCGCAGTTGTCATATCCAGTTGGGGTGTGGCAAGCAAAAGCTGTCGCAATGGTTCGCGCCAAAGTTGGTAGGTCACGCCACCACTATCGGCGATTCCATGCCCGCGTAAGACAAGAAACCCGGCGATAAGGGCTTCGGTATGAAACTCCTGGATAAGCCGTGATTTTCCGACGCCGCTCTCACCGCCTATAAGCCAACTGCTGCCTTGCCCAGCGAGGGCTGATGCTAGGGCGTGGCGAAACTGCGTCATTTCGGTTTTGCGGCCAACAAAGGTGGCGGCCTGAAGGTAGCTTTCGCGGATGGCGTGGTCTTCCGGGGGAGCGGTTTGACCGAGGGCTTGATAGAAGGCAATAATGGCGTGGTTGGCAGTGGGGTAACGGTTGCCCGGCTTTTTAGCGAGGAGGGTGCGGACAACGGCCGTTAATTCCCCCCCAACTCCCATCTTCCCCCAATCCGGCTCCCCCTCCAAAATCTCGCCTATCGTATCCTCAGCATAAATATTAAACGGGTGAGTGCCAGCCAGCAGTTGGTAGGCCAGCACGCCGACAGCATAGAGGTCGCTGGCTTCGCTGGCGGGCTGGCCCAGCAGCACCTCCGGGGCCATGTAGAGCCAACTGCCAACGGACTCTGTGGCCTGCTCCTTGGCCGCCGCCAGCCCAAAATCCAGCACGCGCACCACGTTGCCCACCACCAGCACGTTGTCGGGCTTCAAATCGCGGTGCAAAATGCCGCGCCGGTGCAGGTAGGCCAGAGCTTCGAGGGTTTGGATGAGGAGGGTAATTTTTTCGGGGACAGAACGGCCGTTCCCCGCCGCCACAATCGTTTCTGCCCCCTCTAAATACGACATCGTAAAAAACGGCTGCCCGTTTTCATCAAAGCCATAATCCAGCACGCTGATAATATTGGGGTGGCGCAGCCCGGCCAAAACCTGGAACTCGTGCGCCAGCGCCAGCCGCAGCTCGCGGTTGGTTTGCGAGATGGGCCTTGAGGCAAACATGATTTGCTCGACGGGCAGAAAAACCTGCTTCAGGGCAACAATCTCGCCGGTTAGTCGGTCGGTGGCGCGGTGGACGATGCCCATGCCGCCTTGTCCTATTTTGTTGTGGAGTTGGTAACGGCCGTTAATCATCTTGCTCCTCACAAACCATTATTTACTATCTTGAATGGAGGAGGCGTTTGCCTCTTCAAGCAAATGCTCGATCAACTGATTAATATTCCAGCGTATACCAAGTGCCAAATCATGGTCAGAAACACGTGACTTTACAAAATCTTGTAGCTGAAGGACAAACTTGCTAAACGGCTGCTGGATATCATGTGGTAACGATTCCTGATGTTGCAAGAGTGCAACAATTTGCCAGGAACGCTCAATATCACCCACAAGATAAGCGTAACGAGCCAAGCCAAACAATGTTTCCATCATGATTGGTTTCGCCTGTATGTCAAAAGCAAGTGACAACGCCTCTTTAAAAATTGTCCATGCTTTTTGTGGCTGGCTTTCTAAATAAATTAACCCCAACTTCACTAGCGCATAAGCAATACCATACTTTTCACCGATCGCACGGGTGATGGCTAGACTTTGCTCATAATACAATTCCGCTCCTCGATAATCTTCTTGTTGATACGCGACATATCCCAAATTATAAAGTGCAATACCAGAGCTGAACTGATCACCCATCGCTTGGAACGCATCATAACATTGCTGTAGATAGGTAGATGCCTGCTCGAAATCCCCAAAGTGCCTTGCAACAATACCTAAATTACCCAAGCTTTTTGCCATTCCCAATTGGTCGCCAAGCCCTTGTCGAATGGTTAAACTTTGCTGGTGATAGCTGGATGCTCGTTCAAAGTCACCGTATTCATCTACCACTAAACCTAAATCATTATAACTGTTGGCAACACCCAACTGATCGCCCGTTTGCTGATAGATTTCAAGCGACTGTTTATAATAATATTCAGCTTGCTCAAATTCTCCTTGCCGCCAGGCTGTTTGCCCCAACCCATTGAGACAAACTGCCATTCCCTGTTCCCAATCCATCTCCTGCCAAATCGTAAAGCTTTGGGCCAAATATTGCCGTGCCAGCGTAAAATTACCTTGGCGGTTGAGCAGCCTGCCAATGTTCTGCAGAGCCGTGGCAAGGCCTCGTTGATCTGCTAAGGTCTGAGCCAAGGTTAACGATCTCTGTAACCAAATTTGGGCATCGTCATATTTCCCCTGATTTAAATAAGACAGGCCTTGCCAGTTATATACAGGTACACGTCGTGGGTCTGCTTCTGGAAGTGCCTGCAAGCTTCTTGTCAAAAAGTCTCTTGCGCGGGAAAAGTCGGCCTGAATTTCAACAAGATTTTCAGCTACTGGCATGATGTATTGCATTTCTCTGTCAATATTTCCAGCTAAATGCCAATGCTCTAGCAATGACTCATAGTAATTTTTATTATTGGGATAACATTGCTCGATAGCCTCTGCAACCAAATGATGAGATTGACATTGCTCCTCTGCGCTCATACTGTCCAATATGATCTCTCTTAGCTTTTCATGGGCAAATGACCAGCGTTTTTCACGGGTGACTATCATGGTTGCTTCTGAGAGGCGGTGTAGCCAGGCATCCAAATCTGCTTCATTTGAAAGATGAGCAAGCAGCAATTCGTCAAGTTGCCGCCCTGCAACGGCCGTTAACTGTAGCAAGGGAAAATCAGCTACAGGGATATGCACAATTCGTCGCTCTAAAAGGTGCTGCATACCACGAGTTAGTATATGGCTTGGCAACGCAAGCAAGGCAATTTTATCTAACTGTCCAGCTTCTTCGGCCAGCATACGTATAGCTTCTACGATAAAGAGTGTATTGCCTTCCGTTTCTTTCGTAAGTAAAGAGACTACTTCTGGTTTGCTACCGTCTTTGCCCAACATGGCCTGACTCAACTCGGCCACCTCTGCTTTATTGAGCCGACCAAGCTGTAGTTGGTTTGCGCCGGGCAATTTTTTGGATAGATGGGGTTGCTCATCATTGCGATAGGTGGCAATAACCAAGAGTTGGGGGATTTTATGCAGCACTTTAAGTATTTGCTGTAAGGGAGCCAGGCTTTCCCTTGCCCAGTGTATATCTTCTAGCAACAGTAAGGTCGGCTGCGTTTGGCGTTGCAAAATTGAAACAAGGGTGAGAACTAGCCGTTGCTGTACGGCCGTCCCTTGCAGGGGAGGAGGTTCTGGAATTTCACGGCTTAAAAAGGTATCCAGGGTTGGAACAATCTGGCGCAACACACCTGCTTCTAAATCGTTTAGCTCGCTGGTGAGTACCATATGAGGCACTATTTCTTGCCACAATTGGTAGGGTAGACCACCGTCAGCCACAGCTTGACCAGTTAACACGCGCCATCCATCCACCAGGGCGCGGCTGCGAAGCTCGTCAAGCAGCCGGGTTTTGCCCACGCCACTCTCACCCCCCACTAGCCAAACAGATGTCTCTTTTTGATAAAGCAAGCCAGTCAACTGCGCCATTTCAGCTTTACGCCCCACAAATTTGGCTGCTTGAAGGTAGCTTTCGCGGATAACGGCCGTTTCTCCCGGCACCGTCTGCCCCAACGCATGGTACAAAGCAGCAATCACCTGCTTGGCACTTGTATAACGGTCTGTAGGTTGTTTGGCAAGCAGGGTGCGAACAACGGCCGTTAATTCCCCCCCAACCCCCATCTTCCCCCAATCCGGCTCCCCCTCCAAAATTTCCCCAATCGTGTCCTCAGCGTAAATGTCAAACGGATGCGTGCCAGCCAGCAGCCGGTACACCAGCACGCCCACGGTGTAGAGGTCGCTGGCTTCGCTGGCGGGCTGCCCCAGCAGCACCTCCGGTGCCATGTAGAGCCAACTACCGACTGATTCAGTTGCCTGCTCCTTGGCCGCCGCCAGCCCAAAATCCAGCACGCGCACCGTGTCGCCCACCACCAGCACGTTGTCGGGCTTCAGGTCGCGGTGCAAAATGCCGCGCCGGTGCAGATAGGCCAGGGCTTC
>WBZL01000273.1_pt2 | contig 47900 bp, 45 predicted proteins | sample 5204291 | NCBI WGS metagenome assembly WBZL01 (sample SAMN12344345, study PRJNA552823) | activated sludge metagenome | biome: Activated sludge suspended growth; feature: Nitrification reactor; material: Wastewater; isolation source: activated sludge from nitrification reactor of wastewater... | reverse complement strand
ACTGCGAGGCGATGCGGAAGCGGAACCTGAACTGGGAGATCAGCAAGGCGCTGGCCGCGGCCGGGCGGCTCCCGCGCGTCCGCACCGTCCCGCCGGCGCAGCCCGGCGCCCCGCAGCGGCAACGCAGGCGTCCTTCGTGGTGGGTCTCGCCGTAGTCGACGGTGATCTCCTCGCCCACGGCCACGGCGCGTCGGGCATAGAACTCGACGCGGCCCTGGCGGATGCACAGGCGGGCATTCGGCTGGCAGCTGTGATTGGTGAAGCGCATCGGATCGGTCGAGCGGCTGAAGTCGATGGCCTTCTTCTCGGACAGCTCGACGATCATCACGCGCTCCGCGCGCGTTGCGCGGATGCGTGCCTCGGCCACGCTGATCGACTCGCCGCGAATCTCGCCGATCTTCAGTCGTGCGGGAATGGACTCGGCCGCGAACACGCCATGGCCGTCGATGCGGCTGGCAGCCACGGCGACGGCGAACTTCTGGTACGCCGGCCGGGCCACCGGCGGCGCGGGAACCGGCGCGCCGCCACCCTCGCGCGGGCCGCGCGCGTGGTCGGTACCGCGCGGCGCTGTCATGGCAGCCGGGCCAGATCGACCGCCGGGGCCGGCTTCCAGCCCTTGCGCCGGTGCTCGGCGGTGACGTAGGTGCGGATGCCGCCGCGCACGAACCAGTCGGCATGCACGCGCACGAAGCGCGGGTCGATGGCGGCGACGATGTCGTCGACGATGGTGTTGGTCACCTTCTCGTGGAACGCGCCCTCGTTGCGGTAGCTCCAGAAGTACAGCTTCAGGCTCTTGAGCTCGACGCACAGGCGGTCGGCGACGATCTCGATCGTGAAGTGGGCGAAGTCGGGCTGGCCGGTCAGCGGGCACAGGCAGGTGAACTCGGGCACGTCGAAGCGGATGACGTAGTCGCGCTCGGGTGCCGGGTTGGCGAAGACCTGCAACGCCTTGCTGGGCGCGGTCGGCGGGACGGCCGGCGCGACGCGCTCGGTGGCCGGCCGGGCCGCTTCGGCCGGCGTGTCGCGGGCGGCGCGTCGGCCTCGGGAACGCGTGGCCTTCGGATCCGGCTTCTGAGTGGACTTTGGGGACATCGTGCAGGGCCGCGGGCGGGCCGGTCAGGCGGGGTCGCGATGCTATCATCGCGCCCACCCAGCGCTCCGATCGTGAGCGCGTTTTTCCATGTAAATCAAGAACTTACACGGCTCCGATCCGAGCTGCCCGGCTGCGGTCGGCGCTCCGGCCGCGGCACCATCGATGCGCCTGAACCAGATCAAGCTCTCGGGCTTCAAGTCCTTTGCCGAGCCCACCACCTTCCAGCTGCCCGGCCAGCGGGTCGGCGTGGTCGGCCCCAACGGGTGCGGCAAGTCCAACATCATGGACGCGGTGCGCTGGGTGCTCGGCGAGAGCAAGGCCAGCGAACTGCGTGGCGAGTCGATGCAGGACGTCATCTTCAACGGCTCGGGCCAGCGCAAGCCGGCCAGCCGGGCCAGCGTGGAGCTGGTCTTCAGCAACGAGGACGCGCGCGCCGGGGGGGCCTGGAACCAGTTCGCCGAGATCGCCGTCAAGCGCGTCCTCACGCGCGACGGCAGCAGCAGCTACTTCATCAACAACCAGGTGGTGCGCCGGCGCGACGTGCAGGACGTGTTCCTGGGCACCGGCCTGGGCCCGCGCGCCTACGCGATCATCGGCCAGGGCACCATCAGCCGCATCATCGAATCGCGCCCCGAAGAGCTGCGCATGTTCCTCGAGGAGGCCGCCGGCGTCTCCAAGTACAAGGAGCGCCGCCGCGAGACGGAGAACCGGCTGAAGGACACGCGCGAGAACCTCACGCGCGTCGACGACATCCTGCGCGAACTCACCAGCAACCTCGACAAGCTGGAGAAGCAGGCCGAGGTGGCATCGCGCTACCGCGAGCTGCAGGAGCAGGGCACGCTCAAGCTCCACCAGCTGTGGTTCCTCAAGCAACGCGACGCCGCCGGCGAGGAAGAGCGCGTCAAGGCCGCCGTGGCCGAGGCTGCCAGCGCGCTGGAGGCGCGCCTGGCCGAGTTGCGCCATGTCGAGCTCGAACTCGACACCTTGCGCCAGGCTCATTACGCCGCCAGCGACACGCTGCACCTGAAGCAGGGCGCTCTGGCCGAGGCGGCGCTGGAGGTCAGCCGGCTCGAGGAGCGCATCCGCTACGTCGTCGAGGGCCGCCAGCGGGCCGAGCAGCGCCTGGCCGAACTGCAGGCGCAGAACCGCGACTGGGCCGAGCGCGAGGCCGAGGCGACGCGCGAACTGGCGTCGATCGGCGAGCAGATCGAGGCCGCCGACGAGCAGGCCGCGTTGCTCGACGCGCAGGCCGAGGAGCAGTCCGGCGCGGTGCCCGCCGCCGAAGACGCCGTGCGCGCGGCCCAGTCGCTGGCCAACACGCAGCGGGGCGCGGTCTCCGAGGTGCAGCAGCAGATCCAGGTGCTGGCCGCCGAGAGCCGCAGCCTCGACGAGCAGGCGCGCCAGCTGCGCACGCGGCGCGAGCGCCTGGCCGCCGAGCGCCAGGGCCTGCAGGCCCCCGACACCGAGCGGCTGGCCGCGCTGCGTGCGCAGAGCGAGGCCGCCAGCGAGGCCAGCGCGACGGCCGATGCGCGGCTGGAGGAGCTGAACCACCAGGTTCCTGCGCTCGACGAGCAGCGGGGCCAGGCCCAGGCCGTGGTGGCACGCGAGGCATCGCGCCTGAGCGAGCTGTCGGCCCGCCTCGAGGCCCTGCGCGCGCTGCAGGAGAAGGTGCAGACCGAAGGCAAGCTCAAGCCCTGGCTGCAGCGCCACGGCCTGGACGGGCTGGCTGGTCTGTGGACCCAGGTGCACATCGAGACCGGCTGGGAGCCGGCGCTCGAATCGGCCCTGCGCGAACGGCTGAACGCCTTGTCGGTGGGGCGCCTGGACATGGTGCGCGCCTTCGCGGCCGACGCGCCGCCGGCCAAGCTGGCCTTCTACTCGCTGCCCGAGGCGGCCATCCCGCCCACCCACCACACGCTGCCGCGCCTGTCCGACAAGCTGCGCCTGTCCGACGCCGGGCTGCGCGCGCTGCTGGGCGACTGGCTCGAGGGCATCTACACCGCGGGCAGCCTCGACGAGGCGCTGGCCGCTCGCGGCCGGCTGACCCATGGCGAGGTGATCGTCACCCGCGAAGGTCACGCCGTGTCGCAGTTCGCGGTGGCCTTCTATGCGCCCGACTCCGAACAGGCCGGCATGCTGGCCCGTGCGCAGGAGATCGAGAACCTCGAGCGCGAGCAGCGTGCCCACGCGCTGATCGCGGACGAGGCCCGCAGCGCCGCAGTGCGGGCGGAGGCCCAGTACACCGAGGCCTCGCAGCGCCTGGTGATGGCACGCCGCGAGGCCTCGGAGGCACAGGCGCGTGCACATCAGCTCAGCCTGGAGCTGATGCGCCTGACCCAGCAGGCCCAGGCCGCCGGCCAGCGGCGCGACCAGCTGATCGAGGAGCTGGCCGACATCGACGCCCAGCTCGAAGGGCTCGAGGAGCGCCGGCTCACCGGCGAGGGCCGCTTCGAGCAGCTCGACCTCGAGCTGGCCCAGGCCCAGGAGCGCCACGCCGAGCTCGAAGACGGCGTCATCGCCGCCGAGCGCAACCTGTCCGATGCGCGCGAGCAGCACCGTTCGCTGGAGCGCCAGGCGCAGGAAGCGCGCTTCCAGGCGCGCGCGCTGGCCGCGCGCCGCGACGAGTTGCTGCGTTCGATCGAGACCGCGCGCAACCAGGTGTCGTCCAACCAGCAGGCCGGGCAGCAGCTCGAGCTGGAACTCGGCACGCTCAACGACGCCGCGGCGCAGGCCGGATTGCAGACGGCCCTGAGCCTGAAGCTCGAGCGCGAAGGGGCGCTGGCCGCCTCCCGCAGCGAGTACGACGACCTCAGCGCCAAGCTGCGCGCGGGCGAAGAGCGACGCATGGGCTTCGAGCACAGCCTCGAACCCCTGCGCGAGCGCATCGGCAAGCTGCAGCTCGAGCAGCAGGCCGCGCAGCTCGGCGGCGCCCAGTATCTCGAGCAGTTGAGCGCCGCCGGGGCCGACCTGGAAGCGCTGGGTCGCTCGATCGAGGCCGGTGGTGTCAAACTGTGGGGCCTGCAGTCGGAGATCGACCGCATCCAGAAGGAGATCGCCGCGCTGGGCGCCGTCAACCTGGCGGCGCTGGAGGAGCTGACCAGTTCGCGCGAGCGCAAGACCTTCCTCGATGCCCAGAACGCCGACCTGTTGGAGGCCATCCGCACGCTGGAGGACGCCATCCACAAGATCGACCTCGAGACCCGCGAACTGCTCGGTCAGACCTTCAACCAGGTCAACGAGCACTTCGGGCGCATGTTCCCCACGCTCTTCGGGGGCGGCAATGCCAAACTGGTGATGACCGGCGACGAAATCCTCGACGCCGGTGTGCAGGTGATGGCGCAGCCGCCGGGCAAGAAGAACAGCACCATCCACCTGCTGTCCGGTGGCGAGAAGGCGCTGACCGCCATCGCCCTGGTCTTCGCGATCTTCCAGCTCAACCCGGCGCCGTTCTGCCTGCTCGACGAGGTGGACGCGCCGCTGGACGACGCCAACACCGAGCGCTACTCCAAGCTCGTCACCGAGATGAGCCAGGGCACGCAGTTCCTCTTCATCAGCCACAACAAGATCGCGATGGAAATGGCCGAGCAGCTGATCGGCGTGACGATGCAGGAGCAGGGCGTCTCGCGCATCGTCGCGGTCGACATGGAGGCCGCGGTGTCGCTGGCCGAAGCGGCGTGAACACCAGGCGCCAGCCATGACCCTGGCCACCGCCCTGGCCCTGGCCGCCGGCGCGGTGTTGCTGCTGCTGGCCTTGCAGGCCTGGTGGACCGGCCGTCGGGCGGCCGAGCGGCGCGGCGCCCGACCGCTGGATGGCCCGGGGCCGCGTGTCGATCCAGGGCTGGGATCCGAGCCGTCGGCCGAGGGCGAAGTGCCGGATCGGCGCGCCGAGGTCGACCTGCGGCCCAGCGCAGCACGGCGCGCGGCGCGCCTGGATGCGCTGATCGACGCGATTGCGCCCCTGACCCTGGACGCGCCCACCAGCGGCGAGCATGTGCTGGCGCACCTGCCCCCATCGCACCGGGCCGGCACCAAGGCGTTCCTGATCGAGGGTCTGAATGCAGAGACCGGCCAGTGGGAGGCCCCGTCGCCAGGCCAGCGCTACAGCGAACTGCAGGCCGGCGTGCAGCTGGCGGGACGCAGCGGCGCGCTCAACGAGATCGAGTACTCGGAGTTCGTGCAGAAGGTGCAGGCGTTCGCCGACGCGGTGGGGGCGATGCCGGACTTCCCGGACATGCTCGACGTGGTTGCCCGTGGCCGCGAGCTGGACACCTTCGCCGGCCCGCTGGATGCCGTGCTGACCGTCACGCTGCGCTCCAACGGGGTGGCCTGGTCGGTCGGCTACCTGCAGCAATGCGCGGGCCGGCTGGGCTTCGTGCCAGGTGCCGTGCCGGGCCGGCTGGTGCTGCCGGCGGCGGAGGAGGGTGCGCCACCGGTGCTGGTGCTGTCCTTCGACCCGCAAGCCGCGCTGGCCGACGACGCCCAGGCCGCCGCGGTGCGCGACTGCGTGCTAGGGCTGGACGTGCCGCAGACGGCCGAGTCGGCCGAGCCCTTCCCGGCGTGGCACAACGCCGCGCGCACGCTGGCCGACGACATGGACGCCACGCTGGTCGACGACCAGGGCCAGCCGATCACCCTGCATGCCTTCGCCGCCATCGGCGACGAGCTGGCGACGATCTACCGGGCGCTGGAATCGCGCGACCTGGCGGCCGGCACGCCGGCGGCGCGGCGGCTGTTCAGCTGATGGACATCCACGCATGGCCCCTGCGCCGGGCGTCCGCACAGGACATCGAGGCCCTGGCGACGCTGTACCGCGAGGCGGCGCTGGTCCAGGGGCCGCAGGTCTACTCGCCGGCCCAGGTTCGGGCCTGGGCCAGCTTCGGACAGCCGAGCCCGGCTTTCATCGACTACGTGCTGGGAGCCGACACCTGGGTGGCCCTCGACGGGCCGCAGATCGTGGGCTTCAGCGGCGTCGATGCGCAGGGCGAGGTGCGTTCGCTGTACGTGCGGCCTTCGCATGGTCGACGCGGGCTGGGCGCGCGGCTGCTGGCGCATGCCCTGGCGTCGTCCGCCCGTGGGGGCCTCACAAGCTGGTCGGCCTGGGCGACGCCGTTCTCGCGACCGGTCTTCGAGCGCGCCGGATTTGCCCTGGCCGAAGTGCGGCGCGAACCCTACCAAGGCATCGAGTTCGACCGCTATCGCATGATCAAGCCGGCATGACGACCTGGGCCTCAAGAGGACGGCACGACGCCGCGGTCTGGACATGGACGATCTGAAGCCGACGCCGACCTGTCGGACCGCTTCCGGAGCAGATCCCGAGACGCGCAGCCCGCAGGGGGCCGCATGAGCGCGCACGCCCGCGACCCAGCCACCCGCGCAGCCGACCTGCGCACACAGCTGCACCACCACGCGCACCGCTACTACGTGCTGGACCGGCCGGAGATCCCGGATGCCGAATACGACCGCCTGTTCCAGGAGCTCCAGGAGCTGGAAGCGGCCCACCCGGAGCTGCGCACACCCGATTCCCCGACCCAGCGCGTGCTGGGTGCGGTGCTCGAGGGCCTGCGGCCGGTGCGCCACGTGGTGCCGATGCTGAGCATCCGCACCGAGACCGACACCACGGCCACCGGCGCCGAAGCCTTTGACCAGCGTGTGCGGCGCGAATTGAAGCTCGACGCGGAGGCGCCCCCGGTCGGATACGCGGCCGAGCTCAAGTTCGACGGCCTGGCCATCAATCTGCGCTACGAGCAGGGCGTGCTGGTGCAGGCCGCGACGCGCGGCGACGGCGAGACGGGCGAGGACGTCACGCACAACATCCGCACCATCCGCCGCATTCCCCTGCGCCTGCAGGGCGCGGCGCCGCCCGTGCTGGAGGTGCGCGGCGAGGTCTACATGCGGCGCGACGACTTCGAGCGCCTCAACGCGCGCCAGCGCGAGCTGGGCCTGCCGACCTTCATCAACCCCCGCAACACGGCCGCGGGCGCGGTGCGCCAGCTCGACAGCACGCAGACCGCGCACAAGCCGCTGTCCTTCTTCGCCTATGGCCTGGGTGAGGTGCAGGGCTGGACGCTGCCCGCGACGCATGCCGCGGTGCTGGACGCCCTGGCAGCCTGGGGCGTGCCGGTGTCCAACGACCGCCGGGTGGTCGAGGGTGCGGCCGGCCTGGTGGCTTTCCACGACGAGATCGAGGCCCGCCGCGACGCCTTGCCCTTCGACATCGACGGCGTCGTCTACAAGGTCAACGACCTGGCGCTGCAGCAGCGCCTGGGCTTCGTCACCCGCGAGCCGCGCTGGGCGGTGGCGCACAAGTACGCGGCCCAGGAGCAGGTGACCGTGCTGCGCGGCATCGACGTGCAGGTCGGCCGCACCGGCAAGCTCACGCCGGTGGCGCGCCTGGAGCCGGTGTTCGTCGGCGGCACGACGGTCAGCAACGCGACGCTGCACAACGTGTTCGAGCTGCGCCGCAAGGGCGTGCGCGTCGGCGACCGCGTGATCGTGCGCCGGGCCGGTGACGTGATCCCCGAGGTCGTCGGGCGGATCCCGGGCCCGCGTGACGGCTACGTGCCCAACTTCCGCATGCCGCCGTCCTGCCCGGTGTGCGGCAGCCGCGTGCTGCGCGAGAAGGGCGGCATCGACCACCGCTGCAGCGGCGGCCTGTTCTGCGCCGCCCAGCGCAAGCAGGCCCTGCTGCACTTTGCCGGTCGGCGCGCGATGGACATCGAGGGCCTGGGCGACAAGCTGGTCGACCAGCTCGTCGACGCGGGCCTGATCCGCACCCTGCCCGAGCTGTACACGCTGGGCGTGGCCAAGCTCGCTGCGCTGGACCGCATGGCCGACAAGAGTGCCGCCAACCTGGTGGCCGCGCTGGAGCGCAGCAAGCAGACCACGCTGGCCCGCTTCCTGTACGCGCTGGGCATCCGCCATGTCGGCGAGACCACGGCCAAGGACCTGGCGCGCCATTTCGGCGCCATCGACCGGGTGATGGACGCCACTGAAGCGCAGTTGCTCGAGGTGCCCGACGTCGGTCCGGTGGTCGCGCGCAGCATCCGCACCTTCTTCGACCAACCGCACAACCGCGAAGTGGTCGAGCTGCTGCGCGCCGCCGGTGTCCGCTGGGACGAGCACGCGGGCAGCGCCGTGAGCAGCGCCACGCCGCCGCCGCTGGCCGGTACCACCTTCGTGCTGACCGGCACCCTGCCGACGCTGACGCGGGAGGACGCCAAGGCCTTGATCGAAGCGGCCGGCGGCAAGGTGGCCGGATCGGTGTCCAAGAAGACGAACTACGTGGTCGCCGGTTCGGAGGCGGGCAGCAAGCTCGACAAGGCCCGCGAGCTGGGCGTCACGGTGCTCGACGAAGCCGGGCTGCAGGCCCTGCTGGCGGACGCCGCCACCGCCCCCCGCTGACCCCGCTAGACTGCCCGGCATGGCGGTTCGAGAGATCCTGAAGATGGGCGACCCCCGGCTGCTGCGCGTGGCGCAGCCGGTGAGCGCGTTCGACACGGCCGACCTGCATGCGCTCGTGGCCGACCTGCACGACACGATGCTCGCCGCGCAGGGCGCCGGGCTCGCGGCGCCTCAGATCGGGGTCGACCTGCAGGTGGTGCTGTTCGGCTTCGAGCACAACGACCGGTATCCGGAAGCGCCGCCGGTGCCGCGCACGGTGCTGGTCAACCCGGTGATCACGCCCCTGTCCGACGAGTGGGTCGATGGCTGGGAAGGCTGCCTGTCGGTGCCGGGCCTGCGGGGCGTGGTGCCCCGCCATGCGCGCATCCGCTACAGCGGCTTCGACGAGCGCGGACAGCCGATCGAGCGCGAAGCCGACGGCTTTCATGCCCGCGTCGTGCAGCACGAGTGCGACCACCTGATCGGGCGGCTGTACCCGACGCGCATGCGCGACCTCACGCAACTGGGATTCACCAGCGTGCTGTTCCCGGAGCTGGCCGACGCGCCCGACGACTGAGCGGCCTGCGCGGCGGTCGGCGGTCAGGCGTGCCGCGGCGCCGGAACCGGCGCGATGCCTGCTGACACCTTGCTTTACAGCCCGCCGGTCCACGGCCGTCCCAGGCCGGACGTTGCAGCATCACGGACCGGGCGCACCGGCCCGAGGAGTAAGCATGATCGTCGTCCCCCCGAGGGCCGGTTGGCGAAGGATGTCGGCAGCCCTGGGCCTGCTGGTCGGCCTGCTGGCCGGACCGGTGGCCCGGGCCCAGGACGACCCACCCGGGCGGGTGGGGCGCCTGGCCGACTTCCAAGGGGTCGTCTCGACCCAGGACGCCGAGCAGGCATCGTGGCAGCCGGCGCTGCGCAACCGTCCACTGACCACCGGCGACCGCCTGGCCACCGGCCGCGATGCGCGGGCCGAAGTGCGAGTCGGATCCACCGTCCTGCGGCTCGGTAGCGGGACCGAGCTCGAGGTGCAGCGCCTGGACGACGACCGCATGCATTTCCGCCTGCACGCCGGCAGCCTGGCCTTGCGCGTGGCCTCCCGCGAAGTTGCCGACGAGATCGTCGTCACCACGCTCGAAGCCCGGCTGCGGCCGCTGAGCGCCGGCCACTTCCGTGTCGACCGCCGCGACGGCACCACCTTCGCGTCCAGCTGGCGCGGTGCGCTGCGTGTCGACGACGAGTTCGGCTTCGACGTCGATCCCGGGCGAAGGGTCGAGCTGTGGCGTGAGGCGCAGGGCCGGGCGCTGCGGCACACCTGGGTGACGCCGCTGGACGACGGGTTTTCCGCCTGGATCGCCGAGGCCGACCGCCGCGACGAACGCACGCGGTACAGCGTCGTGTCGCCGGAGATGACCGGCGCCGAAGACCTCGACGACCATGGCCGCTGGGACCAGCACCCGGACTACGGTGCGGTGTGGATCCCGCAGGCGCTGCCCGCCGACTGGGCGCCGTACCGCTTCGGTTACTGGGCCTGGGTGCAACCCTGGGGCTGGACCTGGGTGGACGACGCGCCGTGGGGCTTCGCACCCTTCCATTACGGGCGCTGGGTGCACTGGCGAGGCCGCTGGTGCTGGACACCCGGTGCCGCGGTGGCGCGCCCCGTCTTCGCGCCGGCGCTGGTGGCCTGGGTGCGCGGGCCGCATCTGTCGGTGGGCCTCGACGCCGGTTGGGGCTGGGTGCCCCTGGCGCCCTACGAGCCCTACCGTCCGCACTACCGGCACAGCCCCCGCTACCGCGATCGCATCGACCCGCCCTGGCCCTCGCGCGGCCAGCGCCCGCCCCGGCAGGTGCCGAGCGGCCCGGTGATGTACGGCAACCAGGGCGTACCCGGTGGCGTCACGGTGGTGCCTTCGACGGCGCTGCAGCAAGGCCCCGTGGTGGTGCGCGTGCCGCGCGGTGACCCGAAGGACGAGCACCGGGCCCGACCGGTGGCGCGCGACCGCCCGCTGGAGACGGTCGAGCCGCCGCGCCTGGCCGGCCGCCGGCCGGATGCCCCGCGCCGGGTTGGCGATCCGGCGCGTATCGGGCGTGACGATCCGGCGCGCGACGCGCCGGTCGATCAGGCTGGCGGCCCGCCGGCGGTGCGCCATGTTCCGGGCGGGGCCGTGCCCATCGACGGTCGATCCGGCGACGCCGACGCCAACGGCCGACGTGGACGCGACCGGGGCGAGCCGCGTGCAACCGAATCGCGCGGCGAGCCGCCTCGTCCGTCGGCAGCACGCGACGAGCCCCCGAAGCCACCGCGCCGGCTGGGACCCGAGACGCCGCCGCCGGCGCGGCCCCAGGGGCCGATGCCGACCCGACCGGCGCTGCGTGGCCACGCCGAGACCCCGCCTGCGGCCGGGCCCCAGCCTCCGGTCGCGCCGCCGCGGATGCCGCCCGTGCAGGCACTGCCGCCTGCCGCGCGCGAGCAACCGCCGGCCACCCGCCCCAGGCCGCCGCAGCCGACTTCGCCGCCGCAGGCGCAGCCGCCTCACGTGCAGCCGAGGGCGCCGGCCGCGCGTCCCCAGGCGCCGGTGCGCGAGCGCGAAGCCGACCGCGAACGCAAGCGGGATCGGCCGGCGCGGTCGGACGAGGGACGCGGACGGACGCCCGAGGCCCGTCCCACGATGCGCGACCGGCAACAAACGCAGTGATCGCGCCGCCGCGCGACACGGCCGTGCCGGCGGCGGCCCTTCCGGGTTCACGCCCTCGGCCATGCACCGGTCGAGGGCTGCGGATGCGGCCGGTTCGACCCCACCGGCCGAGCCGCGCCAGCGCCGTGATCGGGCCCGAAGGCCGGCGTCTGACCGTCCCCGGGCCCTTTGCCGCGTCCGGCGTCAGCGAAGCAGGGGTTCGAGCACCGGCCAGACGTTGTCCAGCATGCGCGGGTGGGCCGCGGCGACCGGGTGGATGCGGTCGGGCTGGAACAGGTGGTCGGCGTCCGGCCCGTCGGCCACGCCCTTGAGCAGGAACGGCACCAGGGCGGCCTTCTCGGCACGGGCCAGCTCGCCGAACAGGCGCTCGAAGTCGTCGGCGTAACGCTTGCCGTAATTGGGCGGCACCTGCATGCCCACCAGCACGACGCGGGCACCGGCACGGCGCGCGTCGCGCACCATCTGCTGCAGGTTGTCGCGGGTCATCGCCAACGGCAGGCCCCGCAAGGCATCGTTGCCGCCGAGCTCGATGATCACGACGCCCGGGCGATGCTGGCTCAGCAAGGCCGGTAGCCGCGAGCGGCCGCCCGAGGTGGTGTCGCCGCTGACGCTGGCGTTGACCACGGCGTGCTGCAACCCGGCCTTGGCGATCCTGGCCTGCAGCAGAGCCACCCAGCCGCTGTTGCGGGCAATGCCGTACTCGGCCGACAGGCTGTCACCGACCACCAGCACCGTCGATGTCGACGCCGCGCGTGCGGGCAAGGCCAGGGCCGTGCAGCCAAGCAAGATACAGTGCACGACCGCGCGGCGCCGGATGCCGCCCAGTGTCCGATTCCCACGCATGCAAGAGCCCATCATCTCGGTCAACGGTTTGAACAAGCAAGTGGCCGACGCCACGGGCACACTGACGATACTTCACGACATCTCGTTCGACCTCGCCCCTCGGGAGTCGGTGGCCATCGTCGGCGCCTCCGGCTCGGGCAAGAGCACCTTGTTGTCGATCCTGGCCGGCCTGGACGTGCCCAGCTCGGGCTCGGTGCGGCTGGCCGGCACCGAGCTGTTCAGCCTGGACGAGGATGCCCGCGCAGCCTTGCGTTCACGTCAGGTCGGCTTCGTGTTCCAGAGCTTCCAGCTGCTGGCGCACCTGACGGCGCTCGAGAACGTGATGCTGCCGCTGGAACTGCTTGGCCGCACCGATGCACGCGCAGCGGCTATCGAGATCCTCCAGCGTGTCGGCCTGGGCGAACGCCTGGGTCACTATCCGCGCGTGCTGTCGGGCGGCGAACAGCAGCGGGTGGCGCTGGCCCGCGCCTTCGTCGTGCGACCGGCAGTGCTGCTGGCCGACGAGCCCACCGGCAGCCTGGACCACGCCACCGGCGAGCGGGTCATGGCGCTGATGTTCGACATGAACCGCGAAGCCGGCACGACGCTGGTGCTGGTGACCCATGATCGCGAGATCGCGGCCCGCTGCGACCGGCAGCTGCACATCGAAGCCGGCCAGCTGGTGGCTTGACGGCCGCAACGGGTCATCCAGGCTGCCCGCACCAGGCAGGGCCTTGCCGTGCAGGGAACAGCGGAGCCGGACGGCCAGGCGCCGAGGCGGCGCCAGCGGCCGGCTCAGGTGACGTCTTCGACCAGCTCGTAGGGCAGCGGGGCGGGTCGCAGCAGCGGACCATCCGCCCGGCCGACATGCAACGCTCCGGCCTCGACGGCCGCCAGCTTCGCCTCGACGAGGGCCACGTGGTCACGGGCCGACAGGGTCCCCGCCAGGGCCACCAGGCCCGCCGGTTGCTCGGGGTCGGTGGCCGAGAAGATCTCCTGGCCGGGCGTCATCGGCGCGTCGGCCTGCATCAGGAAGGCCCGGCGCTTGGTCGTGCCGCGGTATTGGCTGCGGGCCACGACCTCCTGGCCCGGGTAGCAGCCCTTCTTGAAGTTGACGCCGCCGACCTGTTCGAAATTGACCATCTGCGGCACGAACTGGTCGCTGGTGGCCGCCACGACACGGACCACGCCGCTGCAGGCCTCGAGCGCCTGCCAGGCCGGCAGTGGCAGGGACGCCAGGCCTGGTGGCGCCACGGCGCCTGCTGCCACCAGCAGCAGCGCTCGTGGGCAGACCTGACCGGCGACGAGGCCCGGCGGCAAGGTGATGGCCGTCGCGTCGCCTGCAGGTGTCACGTGCCACGCTGGCAGCTCGGCCGCGAGGCCGAGGGCGCGCAGCGAGGCCGGCCCGGCCACGCCCCAAGACTCCAGCTCGTGGCTGGCCTCGGCGAGCTTGCAGCGCGCGCGCAGCACGAACATCGACAGCCGCTTCAGCGTGGCCGGCAGCACGTCGGCGCTGCAGGCCAGCAGCACGTCGTCGCTGCGATCGACCCAGGCGACGAAGGTCGCCAGCAGGCGTCCCTTGGGCGAGCAGTAGCCGGCCAGCGTGGCCCGGCCCGGCGACAGCTGCAGGATGTCCTGCGTGAGCTGGCCGTGCAGGAAGCTGCGCGCGTCGGGTCCGGTGACGCGGATGAGGCCCCAGTCGGTGAGTCGGGCCGCCCCTTCGGGCGGCAGGCCAGTGGCCGGGTCGTTGTGCATGCGGCCATTATCATCAGCCACCATGGTCCGGAAGCTGTTGGGGTTGCGGGCTCTGGCCATCGTCACAGCCTGTGTGCTCCTGATTGCCGGGGCCTTGTGGGGCGCCACGTCGTGGTGGCTCGATCGACCCTTGCCCTTGGCCGCACCCACCGTCGAGCTGTCGATCGAGTCCGGCGCCACCGCGCGCGACATCGCCCAGGATTGGGTCGAGGCCGGCGTCCGGACCGACCCGCGCCTGCTGCAGGCCTGGTTTCGCGGGTCGGGCCAGGCTCGGCGCATCCGCGCCGGCAGTTACCAGCTCAAGACCGGCGTCACGCCGCGCAGCCTGCTCGAGACCCTGGTGCAGGGGCGCGAGGTGCTGGAAACCGTGCGTCTGATCGAGGGCTGGACGGTTCGACAGGTGCGCGCCGCGCTGGCCAGCGCGCCGCACCTGCGACAGACCATCGCCTCGCTCGACGACGCCGCACTGATGGCGGCCGTGGGTTCGCCGGGCGTCCCGGCCGAAGGGCGCTTCTTTCCGGACACCTATGCGTACAGCCGGGGCGTCACCGATCTCACGGTGCTCAAGCGGGCGCACAAGGCCTTGCAGGCCCGGCTCGACGCCGTGTGGCTCGACCGTGCGCCGGACTCGCCGCTGAAGTCGCCCGAGCAGGCCTTGATCCTGGCCTCGATCATCGAGAAGGAAACCGGGGTCGCCAGCGACCGCGGCCTGGTGGCCGGCGTGTTCGCCAACCGCCTGCGCATCGGCATGCCGCTGCAGACCGATCCGACCGTCATTTACGGGCTCGGCGAGCGCTTCGACGGCAACCTGCGCAAGCGCGACCTGCAGACCGACGGCCCGTACAACACCTACACGCGCAACGGCCTGCCGCCGACGCCGATCGCTTTGCCCGGCCTGGCCTCGCTGCGAGCCGCGGTCAGGCCCGATCCGACCAAGGCCTTGTACTTCGTCGCACGGGGCGACGGCAGCAGCGCATTCAGCGAGTCGCTGGCCGAGCACAACCGCGCCGTCAATCGCTACCAGCGGGGAGGGCGGCCGTGACCGGTGGGGCAGGGCCGCGCGCCCCGGGCCGCTTCGTCACCTTCGAGGGCATCGACGGGGCGGGCAAGAGCTCGCACATCCAGCGCGCCGCGGCCTGGCTGCGGGAGCGTGGCCACGACGTGGTGCTGACGCGCGAACCCGGGGGCACCGAACTGGCCGAGCAGCTGCGCGCGATGCTGCTGCACCGGTCGATGGACCCGCTGACCGAGGTGCTGCTGGTCTTCGCCGCGCGACGCGAACACCTGGTGCAGACGATCGAACCGGCGCTGGCCGCCGGACGCACGGTGCTGTGCGATCGCTTCACCGACGCCACCTTCGCTTACCAGGGTGCCGGGCGGGGCTTCGACCGCGGCCGGCTGGCACAGCTCGAGCAGTGGGTGCAGCAAGGGCGCCAGCCGGACCTGACGCTGTGGTTCGACCTGCCGCCCGCATTGGCGGCCCAGCGGCGCGCGGCCGCCCGCGAACCGGACCGCTTCGAGGCGCAGGACGAAGCCTTCTTCGCCCGCGTGCGTGACGGCTATGCCGCGCGGGCCGACACCTCGGTCGGCCGGATGCGGCGCGTCGACGCGCTGGGCGACGTGGCCAGCGTGTGGTCGCGCGTGGAGCAGATCCTCGGCGAGGTGCTCGGATGATCGGCGAGGACGGCCGTCTGCCTTTGCCGTGGTTGTCGGCCTGGTTGCAGGCGGGACGCGCGATGGGCCATGCGCATGCCTTGCTGCTGCACGGCGCGGCCGGTGTCGGGTCGTTCGAAGCGGCGCGCTGCCTGGCCCAGTCGGCCTTGTGCGAATCACCGACGACCGATGGCTGGGCCTGCGGGCGCTGCGCGGCGTGCCATCAGCTTCGCGCCGGCCTGCATCCGGATCTGATGATGCTGGTGCCCGAGGCGTCGCGGCAGCGCCTCGGCCTGCCAGGCGGCGACGGCGAGGCCGAGACAGGCGAGGGCAAGGCCAAGCGCCGGCCGAGCCGGCAGATCCGCATCGACGAGGTGCGGGCCGCGCTGGACTGGACGGCCACGTCGAGCTCGCGCGGACGCGGCAAGTGGTTGATCGTGCATCCCGCCGAAGCCTTGAACGTGCAGTCGGCGAACGCCTTGCTGAAGTCGCTCGAGGAGCCGCCGGCCGGCGTGCGCTGGGTGCTGACCGCGGCGGAGCCGCAGGCCCTGCTGCCCACCGTGCGCAGCCGGTGCCAGCGGCTGCGCCTGGCCACCCCGCCGGCCGCCGAGGCCGGCGCCTGGCTGGCGTCGCAAGGTGTGGCGGACCCCGAGGTCCTGCTGGCCGCCTGCGACGGGCGCCCTCTCGACGCGCGCGACCTGCACGCCGAAGGCATCGACGCGCGGCGCTGGCTGGCGGTGCCCGCGGCCGTGCTGAGCGGCCAGGCATCGGCGTTCACCGGCTGGCCGCTCGCGCGGGTGATCGATGCGCTGCAGAAGCTCTGTCACGACGGCCTGGTGCTGTCGGTGGGCGGGCCGGCGCGGTACTTTCCGGGTTCAGAGTCGCAGCCGCCGCGGCGGTTCGATCAGCTGTCCGGCTGGCACCGCGAGCTCGGCCGCATCGCCGCACGGGCCGACCACCCGTGGAACGAAGGCCTGCTGGTCGAGTCGCTCGTGACGCAGGCCCGCCAAACGTGGCAGGGCGAGCGGCAGGCCTTGGATACACTTCCCTCATGAGTGACAAGCCGGCCGCCATTGCTCGTGGCATCGCCACCAGTCCGCCCGGTGCCGGTCTCGCGCCCCCGGGCGGGGCGGCGCGTCCGAGCGTGATGCAGCTGGTGTTCCGGGAGAAGGGGGCGCTCTACGCCGCCTACATGCCGGCCCTGACCGACGGGGGCCTGTTCGTCCCGACGACGCGTGACTACCGCCTGGGCGAGGATATCTACCTGCTGCTGTCGCTGCCCGACGACCCGCAGCGCTATCCGGTTGCCGGCAAGGTGGCGTGGATCACGCCGGCCAATGCCTCGGGCGGCCGCACCCAGGGCGTCGGGGTGCGCTTCCCGTCCGACGAGAAGACCCGCGGCCTGAAGGTCAAGATCGAGGAAATCCTCGGCACCAACATCTCGTCGGCCAAGCCCACCCAGACCATCTGACCCAGGCCCCGCGGCCCCAGGGCCGCGATGACGGCATGTTCGTCGACTCGCATTGCCACCTGAGTTTCCCGGAGTTCAAGGCCCGCATGCCGGATGTACTGGCAGCGATGGCGGCTGCGCAGGTCGACGAGGCGCTGTGCATCTGCACCACGATCGAGGAGTTCGACACCGTCCGGTGCCTGGCCGATGCCTACCCGCAGCTGTGGTGCACGGTGGGCGTGCACCCCGACAGCGAAGGGGTGATCGAGCCCTCGGTGGCCGACCTGGTGCGGCTGGCCCGGCATCCCCGGGTGCTGGGCATCGGTGAGACCGGGCTCGACTACTACCGGCTGGGCGAGCGGACGGTTGCCGACATGGCCTGGCAGCGTCAGCGGTTTGCCGTGCACATCCACGCCGCGCTGCAGGCCGACCTCCCACTCGTCGTGCACACGCGAAGCGCCAGCGCCGACACCCTGGACATCCTGCGCACCGAGGGACGAGGCCGCGCCAGGGGGGTGTTCCACTGCTTCACGGAGACGCGGGAGGTCGCCTGTGCCGCGCTCGACCTGGGCTTCTCGATCTCGTTCTCGGGCATCCTGAGCTTTCGCAATGCCGCCGACCTGCGGGACGTGGCGCGCGAAGTGCCGCTGGACCGCTGCCTGATCGAGACCGACAGTCCCTACCTGGCACCGGCTCCGCACCGTGGCAAGCTCAACCAGCCGGCTTTCGTGCCGCTGGTGGCGGCTCAGCTGGCGGCCGTCAAGGGCTTGTCGGTTGAAGAGGTAGCGCGGCACACGAGCGCCAACTACCACCGCCTGTTCGGGCGAAACATGGTGCCTGGTGGGTCCGACGACGGGAGTTCTTGAATTGAAGCAAACTCTTAGAATAGTCTTCTATCTATACGTTTTCATTGGAGTTTCTGTCTGCAAGGCCGGCGCCTACGACGACTTCTTCAAGGCCGTGGCCCTCGATGACGAGGGCACCGTCCAGTCCTTGCTGCAGCGCGGGTTCGATCCCAACAGCCTCGATCCCAAGGGTCAACCGGCGCTGGTGCTGGCGTTGCGCGAAGGGTCTGGGAAGGTGGCCGGTCGCCTGCTCGAGCACCCGGATCTGCGGGTCGACCTGGCGAACACTGCCGACGAGACGCCGCTGATGATGGCGGCGCTGCGCGGCAACTTGCCGGTGGCCAAGAAGCTGATCGAACGCGGCGCCGCGCTGCGCCGTGACGGCTGGACTCCCTTGCACTACGCGGCCAGCGGGCCGTCGACGCCGCTGGTGGAGTGGCTGCTGGAACGCGGCGCACCGCTCGAGGCGCGTTCGCCGAATGGCACGACGCCGCTGATGATGGCCGCGCGCTACGGCCCCGAAGACTCGGCGCTGGCGCTGCTGAAGTACGGCGCAGACCCGAAAGCTCGCAACGACCGCGACCTGGATGCCGCGGCGTTTGCCAGGCTGGGCGGTCGCGAGCCGCTGGCCGAGCGACTGGCGGCTCTACGGCCTTGATCGCGGCCTGGGTGTAGCGTTTCGTGTCGGAAGTCATCCGACATCTCGATTGGTTGCTGGATGACTGCCCATGCGCTGGGGTCGGGCCTAGAGTTGCCGAAAGTCACCTTTGATCTGCATCCAAGGAGTACGCGCATGGCTCAGCAATCGGTGGTCGCCAACCCGTTCATGCTCATGGTCCAGCCCGAAGTCGTGCTGGCCGCGATCGAGAACTCCGAGCGACTGGGACGCCTGAACAAGCACCTGTGCCGTCCGCTGGATCGCCCGGTCATCCCCAACGTCCAGGCTGTGCCTGGCAGCGTCGAGGACGACGACACCGACGAGACCACGTCCGTCGAAGGCTGAGGATCAGGGGCCCGGTGCCCCGCGGGTTCTCGACATCGCTCGGTTCGGCCGAGCCTCGAAGCCCTCCAGTGCAGGGGCGCATGGCCGGTGCTCGGACCCGCCTCATCGCGCGCTCGGTCGTGCCGCATCGCCACATGGCTCGGCGATGGCGGAAAGTCTCCGACAGCCCGGCATCGTGGCGCGTCCCGTCGACGCGCTCGATCTTGGGCGAGCGATGCGGTCAGGTGATCGTCGATTCCAAATAGATGATTGTGTACGATGTGTATTATGTTAACTACATGCTAGAGTGATCCAGAATCCCAAGGCCTGGCGACTCCCGATGACCTCCACGGCCGGCCTCCGGGCTCCCCCGTCGAGCCTGCCCATCTGACGCCGTCTCGCGGTGCGGCATCATCGCGGCCATGACGAGCGCCGGACCGACCGACTTGGCACGAGCCGCCTGGTCTTCCGGTGACCAGGGCTGGCAGCTGCACCTCGACGGGGACTGGTCGCTCGCGACCCTGCCGGCGATTCCGCCGTGTCCGGTGTCAGCCGGCCCCAGCGTCCCGATGAACGTGGCGTCCCGATTGTCGGGATGGGACACGCGCCTGGCGCCTCTGCTGTGGCAAGCACTGGCGCCGTTGGCCCGTCAAGGATCGCCGATCGGGCTGTCTGCCTTGCCCGACGGCCTGCGTTCCGCGCTGGAACTCGCCCTCCCCGGCACCGCCGGCGGCCCTGAAGACGGCCATCCGGTTCTGCCGGCGCTGACGCCGCCGCCGGGATGGCAGCGCTGGACCCGCGATGCGCTGCTCACCGTGGCCTTCCTGGGCGAGGTTCTGCTGGCATTGGTGCGCCTGGCCCGCGGACGCTCCGACATGCGGGCTTCGGACGTCGCGCGCCAGATCGACCAGACCGGGCCCTTGAGCCTGCCGATCGTGTCGCTCACCAGCTTTCTGATCGGCCTCATGCTGGCCTACATGGGGGGTGCGCAACTGCAACGCATCGGCGCGTCGAACTTCATCGCCGACGTCGTCACGGTCGGCGTCGTGCGCGAGCTGGCGGGCTTGATGACCGGCGTGATCCTGGCCGGCCGCATCGGTGCCGCGTTTGCCGCGCAACTGGGCACGATGCAGGCCAACGAGGAGATCGATGCACTGCGTGCGCTCGGCATCGACCCTATCCAGCACCTGGTGCTGCCGCGGCTGCTGGCGATGCTGATCGTGGCGCCGTTGCTGGTGGCCTACGCGGCGCTGGTCGGCGTGTTGGCCGGGCTGCCGGCGGCCGTGGGCATCTACGGCGTCCCGGCGCCGGAGTACCTGAACAAGTGCCTCGCGGCGCTGAATGCCAAGCACCTCTGGATCGGTCTGTTCAAGGGCACGCTGTACATCGCGCTGGTCGCGCTGGCAGGCTGCCGCGAGGGCCTGCACGCCGGCCGCGACGCCCACGCCGTGGGTGCGGCCACGACCACCGCCGTGGTCAAGGGTCTGTTGTGGATCGTGGTGGCGGCATCGGCCAGCACGGTGATGTTCCAGAGCCTGGGCCTGTGACGACGCCGTCCCCACTGGTCCGTGTCGATGGCCTGACCATGGCCTTCGGCGACGAGGTGATCCAGCACGACCTGAACTTCGAGATCCTGCCGCACGAGGTGCTGGCCATCGTCGGTGCCAGCGGCTGCGGCAAAAGCACCCTGCTGCGGCACCTGATCGGCCTGCAGGTGCCGGCCCAAGGCAAGATACGCTATGGCGAGCAGGACCTGCACCATTGCGACGACGAGACCTTGTCGCGCCTGCGGCGCAGCTTCGGCGTGATGTTCCAGGCCGGGGCCCTGTGGAGTTCGATGACCGTCGGTGAAAACGTGATGCTGCCGCTGAGACTGTTCACCACCGACGACCGCGTATCGCGCGAACGCCGGGCCCGCTTCAAGCTCGCCCTGGTGGGGCTGGACGACGCCTTCGACCTCGAGCCGGCGGCCCTCAGCGGGGGCATGCGCAAGCGTGCCGCGATCGCCCGGGCGCTGGCGCTCGACCCGGAGCTCTTGTACCTCGACGAGCCCACCTCGGGCCTCGACCCGTTCAGCATCGAGCGCCTCGACGAACTGATGATCAACCTGCGCCGCCACCTCGGCACCACGGTGGTCATGGTCACCCACACCATCGACAGCATCTTCGCGGTTGCCGATCGCGCGCTGTTCCTGGACGACGAGGTGCGCACGATGACGGCGCTCGGCCCGCCGCGCGAGCTGGCCTTGCGCGGCCCGGAGCGCGTGCGCCGCTTCCTGCATCCGCGGGTGCCGGCATGAGACGCCGTGCCGCCCCGCTGCGCATCGGCCTGTTCGTGCTGGGCGGCCTGGCGCTGATCGTCGCGGCGGTCGTCGTGATCTCCGGCGGACGACTCTTCGCCTCGCGGGAGAAGGCCTTGATGCACTTCGAAGGATCGATCTATGGCTTGCAGCCCGGCGCGCCGGTGGTCTTTCGCGGCGTGCGCCTCGGCCACGTGACCTCGATCGGCGTCGTCCACGATGCGCGCAGCGGAAGCTTCTCGATCCCGGTGGTGGCCGAGCTCGAGCGCTCGATGATCCGCAGCCTGGACGACCAAGGCGCGACCCCGACCCTGCAAAGCCTGGTGGCCCAGGGACTCGTCGCGCAGCTCGCCACGCAAAGCCTGCTGACCGGGCTGCTCTACGTCGACCTGGACATCCGTCCAACGGCGGCGCGATCGTCGCCGCGGACCGCCACCCCGGCCGGCGTGCCGACCGAGATCCCCACGGTCGGCACCACCATCCAGGCCTTGCAGCAGCAGCTCAAGGGGCTCGACGTCGCCCGCCTCGTCGACGACATCTCGACGATCGCCACCTCCACGCGCAAGCTGCTGGCCGACCCGCAATTGGCGGTGGCCGTGGCCGAGCTGGCCCGCACCGGGCAGGACCTGCGCCGGCTGCTGCAGCGCGTGGAGCAGAACATCGATCCGCTGGCGCGCTCGACCCAGGCTGCACTGGGGGATGCGCGGCGCAGTGTCGCGCTATGGGGCACGGCCGCCGAACAGGTGGCCTCGTCGGCCGGCCGCCTGGCCGGCGCTGCCGAACGCGCCGAGCTCGCGCTGCGCGGGACCGGCCCCTTGCTCGAGGAGGCACGCAAGACGGCCGAAGAGCTCGGCCGTACCGCGGCCGCCTTGCGCCAGGCCGCCGATGCCGAGTCGCCCCTGATGCAGAACGTCGACCGCGCCGCCCAGGATCTGGCGCGCGCCTCGCGCGCGGTGCGCGACCTGGCCGACCTGCTGGAGCGGCAGCCCGAGGCGCTGCTGCGTGGCCGCAGCACCCCGCCCTGATGCCTGCCCGGATGCCCACCCTGCAAGGAGCCGCCGCGTGATGCCTGGTCGTCGTCGAAGACTGCTGATGGGCGCGCTGGTCGTGGCGGCGCTCGGCGCCTGCGCGGGCACTTCGCCGCCCGTGCAGCTGTACCAGCTGCGCAGCCAGGCGCCGGTGGCCGTGTCGCCGCGGCCACCCTCGCTCTGGAACTGGCAGCTCATGCTGCCGGTGCGCGTGCCCGACTACCTGGACCGTGAACCGATCCTGCTGCCCCAGGGTCGCAGCGGCCTGCTGGCTCTGTCGGGCCAGCGCTGGGCCGAGTCGCTGCGCGACAGCGTGCCGCGCGTGCTGCACCAGGACCTGGCGACCCTGCTCGGCGCCGACCGCGTCTGGACCGCCCCGCTGCCGGCCGGTGTGCGCATCGACCGCCAGCTGCGCGTCGAGCTGCTGCAACTGGGGGCTGATGCCGATCGCCGCGGTGTCACGCTGGAGGCACGCTGGTCGCTCGTCGATCCCTCGTCGGCCCAGCCGCCGCGTGCCGACGTGATCCGGGTGACTGTGGACAGCGAGGGGCCGGATGTCGACCAGCTGGTCGCCGCCCACCGGCTGGCCTTGTGGCGACTGGCCGAGGCCCTGGTGCGCGAGGCGCGCTGAGCGGGCGTTCGGCGACGGTTCGGCGGTCCGCCGCCGAGCGGCCGGGGAACCGCACTCATGGTCCCGGCGGCCATCTGGCCCTTTCGGGTCCCCGCGGAGCCGCGCAGGCGTCGGCGCCGTCGTTCAGGCCGCGTGCAGCTCGCGCAGTCGGCCCGCCTGGCGCAAGGTGTCGCGGTAGCCGGCTTCGATGGCGCGCTGTCGGAACTCGCGCGACAGGCTGACCCAGTAGCCGAAATCCGGATGCAGCACCAGATCGGCGGCCTGTGCGTCGGGTCGGGTCAGCGCCCGTTTGCGCAGGTCCCCGCTGCGGTATCGCTCGCCGCCGGCCGGCGCCCGGTCTTCGTGGGCCGATGCGTCGACGGCCAGCACGCGGCCGGCCCCCCACTGTCGCGCCAGCCGCACCGGCAGGGGCATCACGAGGTCCGCGTCGGCATAGCGGCGGCCACGGATGCGCACCGGGGCGAACTGCCCTTCGATGGCCGCCGCCGCCTGCACGGCCAGGCCCACCTGGCCGACATTGAAGCCCACGGGGACCTGGTCGTCGACGCGCTGGGCCACGCAGACCATCGGCGTGGGAAGGCGCTCGAGCAGCTGCTGCGGCACCTGCTCGTCGACCCATTCACGCAGCGCGGCCCCGCTGAGCCGGGCCTCGCTGCCCAGCGCCACCCTCGCCCATTCGAGGGCCTGCACCTCGAGCGCCAGCGCCTCGATGCGACTGGCGCTCAGGCCGCTGGCGCACAGCACGCCGATCAAGGCGCCGGCCGAGGCCCCGACCAGCAGGTCGGGGCGCAGTCCCAGCTCGGCCAGTGCCTTGAGCACGCCGACGTGCACGAAGCCGCGCGGGCCTCCCGAGCTGAAGACCCAGGCCACGCCGGCCGGCCTGGCCAGGGCCGGCCGGCTGGCCGGTGCATCCGGGCCGGCGTGATCCTCGTCGGGATGCAGCGTGCAGCCACCGAGACCCGCGCCGGCGACCAGGGCCAGACAGTCGCGTCGCGAGAGGCCGGAGTCGCCCGACCCGGATGCCTCGGCCGGCCCCCAGGCAGCGCTCATGCGGTGGTTTCGGGCCTCGACACCGGCAGTCCGGGCCACAGAACGGGCTTGGGTGACGGCGCCAGCTGGTCCGCGTAGGGGGCGCGCCAGCCCAGGAGCTCGCTGGCACGCAGGCATCGCTCGCGCAGGTGGTGTTCGTCGCGACCGTGCAGGTGGACGATGCCGTAGCGCCAGCTGCCCAGCCACTTGAAGTCGCGGGCCACCGCCTGCGGCCCGCGGGGGTAGCAGAACACCAAGGCGTCCGGGAACTCGGCTCTGACCGTTCTCAACTGCGCCGCCGAAGGCATGTGGGGCGGCTCGTCCCCCGGGAACGCGCGATACACCAGGCTGGCGGCCGCACCGGCCACCGGTTCGCGACGCGGCAACGCGAGCGGATCCTCGCCGGTGGCCAGCGCCACCGACATCGCGTGCGGATCGATCCCGCGCACCCACAGGTACAGGTCGGAGAACTGCGAGGCCAAGCGCGGATTGAACTCGATCACGGTCAGCCGGTCGGACTCGGCGTCGTAGAAGAACTCCATGTTGAACAGGCCTTGGTCGAAGCCAACCGCCTGCAGGAAGCGCTGGGCCACGTCGAGCGCGCGCGCCTGCACCGCCTCCGGCAGACGGCTGGGGTGCTCCCAGCGCATGAAGGCCTGGGTGCCTGGCACCATCACGGCATCGACGACGCCCAGCTTGCTCGCGCGTCCCCGGTGCATCCAGCCGTCCAGGTTGAACTGCGAGGTGTGCAGCGGCACCGGGTCCTCGAGCATCATGCGGTGCGCCGTGCCGGCTTGCGGCAGCCGCTCACGAGCCACGCGCTCGAAGGGCTCGACGAGGCGCCGGATGACCCACAGCTCGCGCGCGCCGAAGCGGGTGTGCGACTGCAGATCGGCATGGTCGCGCACGGTTCGCGCGAGCACCGAGAACGCCGCCTTCACCGGCTTGACGAAGGCCGGGTAGGCCAGCCCCGCCGGGATGTCGTCACCGTAGGCGGCGTCGAGCGGCGTGAAGCCGAGGTTGGCCTCGGGGGCCACCTGCTGCAGCACGCGCCGCGCATGCAGCTTGTGCTGGCAGGCCAGCACCGCCTCGGGACTGGGCCCGGGCAGGTGCATCTTCTCGGCCACCAGCGCGGCCGCCAGCGTCCCGAACTGCTCGTGGTGCGACACCACGCCCTGCCACCCGCGGCGACGTGCGCGCCGGGCCTGGGCGGCGGCGAAGCGCCGCAGATCGAATCCGACCAAGCGCGCGTTGCTGGGAAAGCTGAACAGGTCGAAACCCGCGCTGTCGATGGCGTGCCCCGACGCGGCACGCGCAAAGCCCAAAGCGTCCCAGTCGTGGTTGAACAGCACACCCAGCCGGGGGCGCAAGGATCGGCGGTCGGTCATCGTGGGGTGGGCTCGAGGAGTGTACGCACGAGCCGGCCGGACGCTTCCGCCGCCAGGGGTCCGAATTGCCGAACCGATTCCGGCGCACCCGGGCACGGCCGACCGCCGCCGCGATGGACGAGGCGTCCGGCCGTCATGCGGCGTCGCGCGCCAGCCGCACGCCGGTGAACTGCCAGCGGGCGTGGGACGGGAAGAAGTTGCGATACGTGGCCCGGATGTGCGAACGCGGTGTCGCGCACGAGCCTCCCCTCAGCACGTACTGGTCGACCATGAACTTGCCGTTGTACTCGCCGATGGTGCCTGTCCACGGCCGATAGCCGGGATACGGGTGGTAAGCGCTGGCGGTCCACTCCCAGGCGTCACCGAGCAGCTGGCAGACGTCGTCGTCCGGCGTCGACGCCGGCAGCGCCTGCAGGGCCATCGCCTCGAGGAAGTTGCCCTGCGCCTCGCCGGGGGACAGGCAGGTCGAGGCGGCGTGCTCCCACTCCACCTCGGACGGCAAGCGGCAGGGTGGATCGTGGGGATGCTGCGCCGAATACCACCGTGCAAAGGCGTCGGCCTCGTACAGGCTGACATGGCTCACCGGCGCATGGGGCTGCAGTTCAACCGCGCCACGCAGACTGAAGCGCCGGTGGTGCGAGGCCGTGGCCTCGCCCGGCAGCCAGTACGCCGGCGCGCACACCTGATGGCTGCGCACCCAGTCCCAGCCCGCCGACAGCCACCAGCGCGGATCCCGGTACGCGCCATCGTCGATGAAGGCCAGCCACTCGCCCTGGGTGACCAGCCGGGATGCCAGCGCGTACGGCGCCAGCCATCGCCGGTGCCGCGGTCCTTCGTTGTCGAAGGCGAAGCCCGCGCCGTGGAAGCCGATCTCCACCATTCCGCCGGCCGAGCACACCCAGCGCGGCGGCGTGGCGGCCGGCCGCGGCGCCGTCATCGTCCGATCCTCGTCCGCGGGACGGTAGGCCGGATGCGTCGGGTTGCACGACAGCAGGTGCAGCAGATCGGTCAGGATCAGCTCCTGGTGCTGCTGCTCGTGCTGGATGCCGAGTTCGACGTGCTCCAGCAGCTGCGGCTCGCACCGATGGGCCAGCACCGCGGCCACACGCTCGTCGATCGCCCGCCGGTAGGTCCGCACCGCGGCCAGGTCGGGCCGGGTCAGCAGGCCGCGCTGCGGCCGCGGGTGGGCATCGCCCACCCCGTTGTAGTAGCTGTTGAACAGCCGACGGAAAGCCGGGTCGTGGGGCCGGAATCCGGGTTCGCCGGCCTCGAGCACGAAGGTCTCGAAGAACCAGGTGGTGTGGGCCAGGTGCCACTTGGTGGGACTGGCGTCCGGCATCGACTGGGCCTGACAGTCGCCCTCGCCGAGCGGATCCGTCAGCGCGAGCGTGGTGGCACGCACCTGCGCGTAGCGCCGCGCGAGGTCCTCGCGCCGGTCCGTGTCGCTCATCGAGACACTCCTTCACCGCGACCGCCTGCCGGCTCGACCCGCAAGCGCCCGAACGCGAGATAGCCCATGCCGCCCTGCGTGGCGCGGCGCTCGAACGGGCTGCAGCGCGGCTCGATCAGGTCCCAGGGATGCCACAGGTCCGCGGGCCGCGCGTTGTAGGGACGGTTCTTCAACCAGGCCAGCAGGTTCAACGGACCCGTCCACCAGGGGAAGTACTTCATGCCGGCCACCGCCAGGCGCGCGCCGGGCGCGAGCTGGTGGAGGATGTTGTCGATGGCGCGCGGGCTGCGCGTGATGTCGTGCACGTAGTTGAACAGCACCGCCGCCGGGGCCTCGGGCAGCCGCACGTCCTCGGCCGCGGCCTGGACATGCCACAGGTTGGTCCAGCTGGCGCGCCGCACGCGTGCCTGGGCCTGGGCGAACATGTCCGGGCTCTGCTCGAAGGCCAGCACCCGGCCGCTCGGTCCGACGGCGCGCAACAGCGGCTCGTAGCTCAAGCCGGTGCCGGCGCCGACGTCGAGCACGACATCGCCGGGCTGCAGCTGCAGCCCGGCGATCGCGCGCATCCGCAGCGGCATCGTGCGCTGGGCCGACCGGTCGTAGTCGGCGGCGTGGGCCCGGTAGCGCAGGATCGACAGTTCGTTATCGGTCATTGCCAGGCCTCATCCAGCCGGCGCGCGCGACGCACTGTGCAGCCCGAACACCCCGATGACGATGAGTCCCGTGCTGACCAGGCGCAGCGCAGTCGCCGGCTCCTTGAAGTACACGTAGCCGATCAAGGCCGTGAGCACCGTGCCGGCGCCCGACCACACCGCGTAGACCACGCTCAGGCCCAGCGTGCGGATGATCATCGTGTTCAGCGCGAACGAGATGCCGTAGAAGACGAAGATCAGCACCGAGGGCACGAGGCGGCTGAATCCTTCGCACAGGCGCATGCTGGTGGTGCCGGCCACCTCGAAGAGGATGGCCAGCGCCAGCACGGCCCAGGCTTGCGGTACGGACAGCAGCGGCAGCATCGGCAGGGACTCAGCGTGTCATCAGCCTTCGCGCGCCGAAACTGGCCGCGTCGACGAGGGCCACCAGGACGAGCATCGCGGCCAGGATGGTCGCCGTCTTGCCCATGTGGAACAGCCCCATGTGGAAGGCCAGCAACTGGCCCAGACCGCCGGCGCCCACCACCCCCAGCACCGCGGCGGCGCGGATGTTGTTCTCCCAGCGGTACAGCGTGTAGCTCATCAGCTGGGGCAGGACCTGCGGCAGCGTCGCATAGGCGAACACCTGCACGCGACTGGCGCCCTGGGTGCGCAGCGCGAAGGCGGGCTCCGCGGGCGCGTTCTCGATCGCCTCCGCGAACAGTCGACCGAGCACGCCTGCGGTGTGGAAACCCAGCGCCAGCGTGCCGGCGAACGGACCCAGGCCGGCCGACACCAGCAGCAGCGAGGCCCAGACGAGCTCGGGAATCGAGCGCAGCGTGTTCAGCAGCCAGCGCGTGGCGGCGCGCAGGCGCGAGCTGTCCTGGGCGTGCGTGCGGCTGGCCGGCAAGGCCAGCAGCAGGCCCAGCAGCGCTGCGATCAGCGTGCCCAGCAGCGACATCGCCAGCGTCTCCCAGGTGGCGCGTGCCACCTTGGCGAGGAACGCGGGCGCGACGTCCGGCGGGAAAAACTCGCCGATGAAGCGCCCCATGCTGTGCGCGGCCTCGCGCGAGACGAACTGCGACCATTGCAGGTCGAGCGACCAGAAGCTCGCCACCACCAGCGCCAGCAGGCCGAGCACGAACCAACAGGCCCGGCAACGCGCATCGAACAGCCGCGGCGGCAGCCGGTAGGTCTCGTTGGCGGCGTGCGGGCTCATCGGTGTCAGGCCAGCGAGCGGCGCAGGAATGCGCTGGCCCGGTCGGCCAGCGCCACCAGGCCGATGAACACCAGCAGCATCGTCGCCACCTCGCCGCCGTTGAACATCTTCATCGAGTTGTCCATCTGTTGCCCCAGCCCACCGGCCCCGACGAAGCCCAGGACCACCGACGAGCGGATCGCGCACTCCCAGCGGTACACGGTGTACGAGGTCAGTTCGGCCGCGTTCTGCGGCAGCAGGCCGTAGAACAGCGCCTGCAGGCGAGAGCTGCCGTTGCGCAGCAGGTTCTGCGTGACGTGGGCGTCGCCGCTTTCCAGGATCTCGGCGTAGACCTTGCCGAGCATGCCGCCATAGGTCAGCGCGATCGCCAGCACGCCAGGGGTGGCCCCGAGGCCGACGACGCGCACGAAGATCAGCGCCCACACCAGCTCGGGCACGCTGCGCAGCACGATCAGCAGCCAGCGCACCCCCTGGCGCAGCCAGAAGGGACCGCGGGCCATGCGTCCCGACAGTGCCGACACCGACAGCACGCGCGTCGCCATCAGCGTCAGCGGGATCGCCACCCCCAGCGCCAGCGTGATGCCGGCGGTGGCAATGGCCACCGTGCGCCAGGTCTCGCGTGCGACCAGCCACAGGAAGTCGGGCTGCCAGGCCGGCGGAAAGAAGCTGGCGACGAAGCCGCCGCCGACACGCAGGTTGTCGGGCTCGAGCAGCACCCAGGGCTTGAACTCGGTGGCCACCAGCAACGGCCACAACATCACCGCGCACGCCGTGGCCCAGAACAGGCGGCCCGACCAGGCCGGGTCGCGCTGCGGCGGCGGGACGGCGGCGACGGTACTCATGGACGAGTGCTCAGCGGCAGTGCATCACCGCCGGTGCGGGCACGGAGACCGGCGTCACGTCGGGCAGCGCAGCGGGTTCGAGCAGCTCGTGCTCGTGCTGCGCGTAGAGCTGGTGCAGGCGGTCGCGGGTGACCTCGGCGGCCGGCAGGTCGAAGGCCGCCGCGCCGTCGCGCAGGCCGACGATGCGCGGGAAGTGCGCCAGCGCCAGTTCGACCTGGTGCAGCGTGGCCACCAGTGTCACGCGGCGCGCCCGGGCCTCCTCGACGACGGCGTTCAGGGCCTGCCTGGCACGCGTCGGGTCGAGTGCGGACAGCGGCTCGTCGATCAGCCACAGGCTGGCCGGCGACAGGAAGGCCCGCGCCAGTCCCACACGCTGGCGCTCCCCGCCGGAGAGCCTGTCGACGCGGTCGAACAGCTTGTCCGCGAGGTCGAAGCGCTCCAGCGCGGCGTGCGCCGCGGCGATGTCGCTGGGATAGAACAGCGAGGCCAGGCTCGCCCACAGCCCCTGGGCCGGCAGTCGCCCGGCCAGGACCGCCGTGACCACGCGCTGCCGCGGCGGCAGCGGAGGAACCTGCGGGGCCAGGAACAGGCGGCCACGCAGGCGCTGCAGATCGCCGCGACCCAGGGCCCATGGGTCCTGACCGGCCAGGCGCAGCCGCCCATCGGTCGGGGGCAGCGCACAGGCCAGCACCTGCAGCAGGCTGGTCTTGCCGGCTCCCGAGGGACCGATGATCGCCAACTGCTCGCCCTCCTGCACCTGCAGGCCGATGTCGCGAAGAGCCGGCGGGGCCGCCTCGCGCGCCGCGGGATGGCGGGCGGCGAGCCGCTGCAGATCGAGCCGCACGCTGCGGCGTCAGAGCAGTTCGGCGCTGCGGGCGGCGGCCTCGATGCCCTTGTAGTTCTCCGCCTTGGTGGGCAAGAAGCGCGTGGCCCGCTGCAGTTCGAGCACCGCCTTGCCCTCGGGGTCGTCGCGAGACAGCGCCAGCAGGGCCGCGGCGAGCTTCTCGCGCAGCGCAGTGGGCATGTCGGCGTGCACCGTCCAGTTGTAGTCGAAGTACGGCGGCGTGGTGAAGAACACACGCACCTTGCTGGTGTCGACGCGCTTGTCGGCCACGAACTTGTCCCACACCGAGATGTTCAGCGCGCCGGCCTGCACCTTGCCAGAAGCCACCGCAGCGATGGTGGCGTCGTGGGCACCGCTGTAGGCCACGCGACGGAAGTCCTTCTCGGGATTGAGCCCCGCCTGCAGCAGGAAACTGCGCGGCATCAGGTGGCCGCTGGTCGAGCTTTGCGAGCCGAAGCTGACGTCCTTGCCCTTCAGGTCGGTCAGCTTGGTGATGGCCGGGTCGGTGGTGATGAACACCGAGCGGAACTTCTCGTCCTCCTCGCGCTGCACCAGCGGGATCACCTTGCCGCCGCTGCGCACATTCGCCTGCACGAAGGTGAAGCCACCGAACCAGGCCATGTCGACCTTCTTGTTGACCAGCGCCTCGACGGACGCGGCGTAGTCGGTGACCGGGGTGTACTCGACCTTCATGCCCAGCTTGCTCTCGAGGTACTTCACCAGCGGCGCGGCCTTGCGGGCCAGCTCGGTCGGCGACTCGTCCGGAATGGCCGTCATTCGGAAGACCTGCTGCGCCTGGGCCGCGGTGCCGAACAGCAGCACGGTCGAGGCCAGCAGCGCACGAAGGGTACGGGACGGACGGATGCTGAGCATGGTGATCTCTCCTGACTATTGGACATGTTGGCGTCGAGGCCCGGTGCCCCCGGCGAGGGGCCACGGCCAAGACCGCATTGGAACTCAAGTTGCACATCCGGACCGGGGCCCTGCTACATTGACCTCGATGTTTGGTCGATCGAGGACTGCGGTGCTTTCTCCGGACTTTCACCAATTGCAGGCCATCGACCACCGGGGGCTGGTGCGTGAAGCCGCGGCCGGCCTGCTGGACCGGCCGGCGCGTCTGGCGCCGAAGTTTCTCTACGACTCGCTCGGCTCGCGCCTGTTCGACGCCATCACGGAGCTCGACGAGTACTACCCGACGCGCACCGAGGCCTCGATCTTCGACGCCCACCTGCCCGCCATCGCGCAGGCGGTGCGGGGCCACCTGGGCGCGGGGATCAACCTCGTCGACCTCGGTGCCGGCAACGGCGCCAAGGCGGCGCGCCTGTTCGACGCGCTGGCCCCGGCGCGCTACGTGGCCGTCGACATCTCGGTGGACTTCACGGCGCAGGCCCTGCGGCGCATGCAACGCGAACACCCCGCGATCCGCATGGTCGGCGTGGGCCTCGACTTCTCGGCCCGGCTGCAGTTGCCGGCCGACCTGCTCGAAGGCCCGACCCTCGTGTTCTACCCGGGGTCGAGCATCGGCAACTTCGATCCGCCGCAGGCCCTGCGCCTGCTGCGCGAGGCGCGTGCGCTCGCCGAGCGCAGCGCCCTGCTGATCGGCGTCGACCTGCTCAAGGACGCCGCACGGCTGGAGGCCGCCTATGACGACGAGGTCGGGGTCACGGCCGCGTTCAACCTGAACATGCTGCGCCACCTCAACCGCCTGATCGGCAGCGACTTCCAGCCGCGGCAGTGGCGGCACCTGGCGCGCTTCGATGCCCGCCAGATGCGCGTGGAGATGCACCTCGAAGCGGTGCAGGACCTGTGCGTGCGCTGGCCGCAGGGGCGACGCGAGTTCGTCGCCGGCGAGCGCATCCACACCGAGAACGCCTACAAGTGGACGCCGGCGGGCTTCGAGTCGCTGCTGCGCGACTGCGGATTCACGTCGCTGCGCCGCTGGACGGACGCAGCCGACGACTTCGCGCTGTTCCTGGCGGCCTGAGCGTCCGCGCCCCGCGCATGGTTCGCGGCGTCACGCGCCGACTGCGCAGGTGCGCAGGCCCGCCGCGATGTCCTGCCGCCAGGCGAAGAAGTAGTTGCGGTAGCAGCGATGCCGCATGCGCGGCTGGGTCAGGTGCGAGGCGCCGCGCAGCACCGGCCGGCCGTCGAACCAGGGGGCCGAATAGTCCCGGTAGGGATGCGGCTCGAATCCCGGGCGCGGTGCAAACGGGCTCGACGTCCACTCCCAGACCTCGCCCCAGGCGAAGGCATCGCCGAGCGTGCGGGCGGCAAGTTCCCACTCGGCCTCGGTCGGCAGGCGGCGCCCGGCCCAGCGGGCCCAGGCCTCGGCCTCGTGATGGTTGAGGTGGCAGGCCGCCGCATCCAGGTCCAGCGGGCGCCAGCCCGGGCCGGCGCGCCCGAGCCACTCGCCGTCTTCGCGTCGGGCCGCAGCCGGCGCCATCGGACGTTGTTGCTGCACCCAGGACCAACCCGCCGCGCTCCACAGCTCGGCACGCCGATAGCCGTCGTCGTCGACGAAGGGCAGGAACTCGCGCCAGCTGACGACACGCCGATCGATCGTGCAGGCGGCCACGTCGACCTCGTGCACCGGCAGTTCGTTGTCGAAGCCGAAGCCTCCCTCCGTCTCGCCGAGTCGCACGGTCGCCGCAGACAGCCGCAGCGACACGCGCTCTCCAGTCAGGCGACCAGGCTGCCAGCGCGGATCCGGATGCTCGATGCCCAGCTCGCGGGCCATGTACAGCGCCGCCTCGTGGTGCATGTCCTCGTGGAACAGGGCCAGCCGAAAGAAGTACAGCTCGTCGTCGTCGGCCTCGGCACCGAGCGAGGCCAGCCGGGCGAGGCAGGCTTCGAGCTGGCGCTCGAGGTCGAGGCGGGTGTCGACCGCGCCCGGCAGCGGCAGGCTCCATCGGCTGGCATGGGCGACGCGGCTCGAGTTGTACAGCGCGTCGGCACCCGCGCGCAGCGGCTCGGCGCGGGGCACGTCCGGGTCCGCGCGCACACCCAGCCGCCACTGAGGATTGCGCGTGGTCCAGTACGCCTGGAACCAGCCGATGTGGCCCAGTTCCCAGAGTGGCGGGTTCAGCGTCGATCGGTAGGGCACCGCCAGCCCGGCGCCGCGCAGCGCAGCCTCGTAGATGGCGAAGGTCTGCAGCGTGTCCCGCCGGCTCTCACGCAGCGCGCGCGCGAGTTCAGCGGCCCCGGTTCTGCGGGCCTGTTCGGCGGACGGATGGGTCATCGCGGCGGACGGTACGATCGTTCGGTGCGCAGCGTCGTCGTCGTCACCCCCGCCCTGGCCAAGGCCAACAACGGCAACTGGCAAACGGCGCGGCGCTGGGCCGGCATGCTGCGAGGCGATTATCGGGTGCGACTGACCGACGTCTGGGACGGTGGGGACGACGACCTGATGATCGCGCTGCACGCGCGCCGCTCGGCCGCATCGATCCGCGCGTGGCGCGCATCGGGGCGTGGCGCCGGCCGCCCGCTGGTCGTGGTGCTGACCGGCACCGACCTCTACCGCGACATCGACCACGACGACGAGGCGCGGCAATCGCTGGCACTGGCCGACCGCCTGGTGGTGCTGCAGGAGCTGGGGCCGCGACGCCTGCCGGCGGCGCTGCTCGGCCGGGTCGTCGTGTGTGTGCAGTCGGCTCCACCGTGGCGCCGCGTCGACAAGCCCGTGCGCTGGCTGCGCGCGCTGATGGTCGGCCACCTGCGCGCGGAGAAGTGCCCGCAGACCTTCTTCGAAGCGGCCCGGCTGCTGCGCGGTCGGTCGGACATCCGCCTGGACCACATCGGCGCGGCCCTCGAGCCCACCTGGGCCGTCGAGGCCCAGCGGACGGCACACGATTGCCCGAACTACCGCTGGCTGCAGGCCCTGGGCCATGGCCCCACGCGCCGGCGCATCCAGCATGCGCACGTGCTCGTGCATGCCAGCCGCATGGAGGGCGGCGCCCAGGTGGTGATCGAGGCGGTGAGCAGCGGCACGCCGGTGCTGGCTTCGCGCATCGACGGCAACGTCGGCCTGCTGGGCGAGGGCTACGCGGGCTACTTCGAGGTCGACGATGCAGCCGGCCTGGCAACCCTGATCGCGCGCTGCCGCGACGATCCGGCTATGCTCGCGCGCCTTCGTGGGCAATGCGGTGAACGCGCCGCGCTGTTCCACCCCGACCACGAACGAGGCACGCTGCGCAAGCTGGTGCACGAGCTGCTGACGACGGAGACCCATCGATGAACGCGCCCGACAAGTCCCTCGAGCCCCGCCTCACCTCGCTGTCGCACGGCGGCGGCTGCGGCTGCAAGATCGCGCCCGGCGTGCTGTCCGAGATCCTCAAGGGAACCGCCGCAATGCCGCTACCACCCGAGCTGATGGTGGGCATCGAGACGGCCGACGACGCGGCGGTCTACCGCCTCAACGACGAGCAGGCGCTGATCGCCACGACCGACTTCTTCATGCCCATCGTCGACGACCCGTTCGACTTCGGCCGCATCGCCGCGACCAACGCGATCAGCGATGTCTACGCGATGGGCGGCCGGCCGATCATGGCGCTGGCTCTGGTGGGCATGCCGATCAACGTGCTGTCCACCCAGACCATCGGCCGGGTTCTCGAAGGTGGCGCCTCGGTGTGCCGCGCGGCAGGCATCCCGATCGCCGGCGGCCACACCATCGATTCGGTCGAGGCGATCTATGGCCTGGTCGCCATGGGCCTGGTGCACCCGGACCGCGTGAAGCGCAATGCCGACGCCCGCCCTGGCGACCTGCTGGTGCTGGGCAAGCCGCTGGGCGTGGGTGTCATGTCGGCGGCGCTCAAGAAGGAGCAGCTCGGCGCCGAGGGATACGACCAGATGATCGCCAGCACCACGCGGCTGAACACGCCGGGTCCCGATCTGGCGGCCCTGCCCGACGTGCACGCGCTGACCGATGTCACCGGCTTCGGACTGGCCGGCCACGCGCTGGAGATGGCGCGCGGGGCGCGCTGCGACGTGTGGATCGACTGGCCCAGCGTGCCGCTGCTGCCGGGCGTGCGCTCGCTGGCTGGACAAGGCTTCGTGACCGGTGCGTCGGGGCGCAACTGGGCCGGCTACGGGTCCGATGTCGTGCTGCCCGGCGACTTTGCCAACGAGGATCGCGCGCTGCTGACCGACCCGCAGACCAGCGGCGGGCTGCTGGTGGCCTGCGATCCGGCCGGGCTGGACGCCGTTCGGGCGTGCTTCGCGGCGCACGGTTTCGACCGGGCCGCGGTGGTCGGCCGGATCGAGCCGTCGGCGTCCGATCGGCCGCTGCTGCGTGTAGGCTGAGCGTCGCCTCCATGCCCGCTGCGGCTGAAGGCCGGCCCGAAGCGCCCTGCGTGCTGGATATCGAAGCCTCGGGCTTCGGGCGTCGCAGCTACCCCATCGAGATCGGCTACGTGCTGCCGGACGGCAGCGCGCGCTGCACGCTGATCCGCCCGCCGCCGCATTGGACGCACTGGGACGAGGCGGCCCAGCAGATGCACCACATCACGCGCCAGACGCTGATGGAGCACGGCCGGCCGGCCGACGAGGTGGCCCGCATGCTCAACGCCGACCTCGCCGGACGCACCGTGTACTGCGACGGCTGGGGTCACGACTACACCTGGCTGGCGGTGCTGTACGACGAGGCCGGGATGGTGGCGGGATTCCGCCTGGAATCGGTGCGGACCTTGCTGGACGACACCGGCCTGGCGCGTCTGCCCGACCTCCAGCGGCAAGCACTGGCCGAGATGGGCGTGCAGCGTCACCGTGCCAGCAACGACGCCCGGGCCTTGCAGCTGGCCCTGCATCGCGCCGGCCGGAGCGAAGCACCCTGACCACCGCCCTCGGCGCGATTCATCGGCAGCGCCGACGCACCACCGGCCTCGGCCGGCGGCATCTCAGTTGCCCGGTACGCGCTCGCGAACCCGGGCCTGGTCGGCCCGCAGCTTGACGCACTCGGGGTGCGCGGCCAGTTCGGCCTTGCCGCACTCGATGTCGATGCACACCAGGCGCACCAGCGGCAGCTGGTTGCGGCAGCGCTCGCTGGGTGACAACACCACCGGTGCCGGCGGCGGCGTCGGCACGGCCGCCGTCGCCGGTTCGGGCTTGACCGGCGCTGGCGTCGGGGTGGGCGGCGGGGACGGCGTGACGACCGGCGGCCGCTCGGCCTGCCTGACCGGCGGTTCGGGCTTGGGTGCCGGTTGCCGGGTCGGCGGCGGCCGGGACGGCGTGGTCGCACGCGTCGACGGCGGAGGTGCGACGACCGGAGCCGGCGCCGGCGCCGGGGCGGTCTCGACGACGGCGGGCGTGGACACCAGCGGGGTCGCCGAAGCGGCCGCCTCCGAGGTCGGCGCCGGCAGTGAGGTCGGCGCCGGAGACATCGTCGGTGTCGCCGCCATGGACGCGGAGGACGCCGCCGACGACGCCGGATCGGCGTAGCTGGCTACCTGCGACGCGGATCGCGGCCACAGCCAGGCCCCCAAGGCCCCGACGACGACGACCCCGGCAACGACCGGGATGGCCCAGTGCACCCCACGACGGGCCGGCTGTCCGGCAGGAGGCGCCGGACGCGGTGGCAACGATGCCGGTGTCGGCGTGGCCGCTGACCCGCCACCCGCTGCGGGGGGCCGGTACGCCATGGTTGGCGGGATCGGTGGGACCGGCGGCGCTGCAGGCGGCATCCCGGTGGGCATGCTCCCCGGCACGCCGCGTGGCGTGACGACGGTGGCGTCCTCGTCGAAGCTCGTCGGCCGGGCCTGCGCCGTCCGCGGCACGACCATCGTCGGTGGATGGGCCGGGTCGTAGGGTGCCGGCGCGGTCGGCGGCGGCACGGGAGGCATCGCCGTCCGCATGGGTGGCATGCCGGTACGGGGAAGGATCACCGTCGCGTCGTCGGCGACATCACGCGCCGGCGGCATCGGCGCCCGCGGCACCACCTGGGTTGACGGGTCGGACGGGCGTGGCGCCATCGTCTGCGGCAACGGCAGGGTGCTGTCGAGATCGATGTCCGGCACACCGGCGCCGCGCACGGGCGGCGCGGCGCGGCCGGCCAGGACGTCGCGCACCTCGGCCACGGTCTGCGGACGATCCTCGGGCAAGGGCGCGAGCATCCAGTCGAGCAGGGCCAGGAAGCCGGGTGAGCAGCCCTGCCCTTCGAGCTGGGCCAGCGGCACCATCTGATCCTGGATCGCGCGCGCCGGGGCTGGCGGCGGCGGCCGACCGAGCAGCAGGAAGTGCACCGTCGCGCCGAGCGCGTAGATGTCGGTCCACGGGCCCTGCTTCATCCCCGGGGTGTCGGCGTACTGCTCGATCGGCGCATACGACGGCTTGAGGATCGCGGTGAGGTTCTGGCTCTTGTCGCTGATCACACGGCGCGCGGCGCCAAAGTCCAGCAGCACGGGCCGGCCGTCGGCCTCGAGGAGGATGTTGTCCGGCGCGATGTCGCGGTGGTAGACGTCCTCGCCGTGCAGTCGCTCGATGGCGCCGAGCAGCGGCTCGAGCAGGCGCCGCACCCAGGCTTCGCCGGGTGTCTGGCGCATCTCGAGGCGCACGTCGCGCACGGTGCGCCCCTTGTACAGCGCCATCGCCATGTAGGCGGTGCCGTTGGCCTCCCAGAAGCGGTGCACCTTGACCAGCGACGGGTGGTCGAAGCGGGCCAGCAGGCGGGCCTCGTTGACGAAGCTGCGCAGCCCGAGCGCAAAGGTGTCGGCGTTGGACTCCGACAGCAACGAGATGTGCATCGTCGCCGTGCGGCCGGCCAGCGTGGCCGGCATGTACTCCTTGAGCGCCACCTCGCGTTCGAGCAGGTGGTCGAAGGCCAGGTAGACGATGCCGAAACCGCCGACGCCGAGCACGCCGCGGATCTCGAACTCGCCCAGACGGGACCCGATGGGAAGCGCCCCGGGTGGGTACGGGTCGGGTCTGGCAGGGCTATCGGACATCGTGGGGTGCGAGCTTAACAGGCCACTGCCGGGCAGCAGTCAGCCGATGTTGGGATGGTTTCACGGTGTGCGCTCCGGCGCGCATGAGCAACCTCATCGGCCGCGCATCTCCCCTTCGCGGCGTGGATCGGCCGCGCCGAACCAGCCTTCGGGCGTCCGCTGCAGCACGTGCAGTCCGCTGTTCAGGTCCTGCTCGACGACCACGTGTCCGCGCTCGCGCAGCGCGCGAAGCGTGCCGGACGGCAGGCCACCGGTCTCGACCACCGTCGGGCCGTTGAAGTTGGCCACGTGCGGCAGGTCGACCGCACGCTGGGCATCGAGGCCCCAGACCAGGGTGGCCAGCAGCGTGCGGGCGGTGAACGGGATGATCGCCGCACCGCCGGCCGAGCCCAGGCTCATGGCCGGACGGCCATCGACCTTGTCGAAGACCAGCGTCGGGCTCATGCTCGACCGCGGTCGCTTGCCGGCCTGCGCCCGGTTGGCCACCGGCCGGCCCTGCTCGTCACGCGGGCGGAACGAGAAGTCGGTGAGCTGGTTGTTCAGCAGGAAGCCACCCGAAAGGCCGGTGCCGCCGTCGCTGAGGATGCGCGACCCCCAGATGTCCTCGATCGTGGTGGTCATTGCCAGCACGCGGCCGGCGCGGTCGACGATGCCGAAGTGGCTGGTGCCCGATTCCGGCTGCCAGGCCTGTGCGGCGGCGCGCGCCGGCAGGCCCCCGGGCGACCCCGCGCTGGCGGTGCCCTGCCGCAGGCTGCCGATCAGGGCGGCGCGCTGCCGCAGGTAGGGCTTGTCGAGCAGGCTGTCCCAGCGCCCGGCGGGCGGGTCGACGAAGGCCGGATCGGCCAGGTACTGGGCGCGATCGGCGAAGGCCAGCTTGGCCGCCTGCACGTAGACGTCGAGCCAGTCCACGTCCGGTCCGTCGGGTCCCCAGCCGCTACCCAGGGCCTGGCGCTGCTCGAGCAGGCCCAGGATCTGCATCACCGCGACATGGCCCGACGAGGGGGGCGGCATGCCGCAGACCCGCCAGCGCTGCAGCCAGTCGGTGCAGATCGCCTCACGCTGGACCGCTCGATAGTCGCGCAGGTCGGCCAGGCTCAGGCGCCCCGGATTGTCGGGATGGCCCCGTACGCGGCGCACGATGTCGTCGGCGACCAGGCCCTCGTGCAGGGCGCGGCTGCCATCCCGGGCCACCAGGCGCAGGACCGCCGCCAGCGCGGGGTTGCGCAGGCGATGCCCGACCGGCCAGGGGCGTCCCGACTCGTCGTAGAAGTAGCGCGCCGCCCCCGCGTCCTGGCGCAGCGCCGATTCGGCCTGCAGCAGGCGATGCAGGCGCGGCCCGACCTCGAAGCCACGCTCGGCCAGTTCGATGGCCGGGTCGAACAAGCGCGCCCATGGCAGCTGGCCATGGCGACGGTGCACCGCTTCGAGCATCCGCACGGCACCCGGCACGCCCACGGCTCGGCCGCCGACCTTGGCGCGCACGAACGGCAGCGGTCGTCCCTGGGCGTCGAGCAGCAGGCGCTCGTCGGCAGCCGCAGGCGCCATTTCGCGGCCATCCCAGGCCTCGACCTCGTGCCCGGTCCACCAGATCAGGAAGCCGCCGCCGCCCAGTCCGCTGGACTGCGGCTCCACCAGGGCCAGCACCATCTGCACGGCCACCGCGGCGTCGATCGCGTTGCCGCCGGCATCGAGGATGCGCTGGCCGGCTTCCGCAGCCGCAGGATGGGCGGCCACGACGGCCGACTCGCGGGCCGACCAGCCCGGCTTGGCGCTTCGCCCGGTGGCAGCTTCCGGCATCACCACGGCGGGTGGCGCCACGGCGGCCGGCGGCGTCGTGCACCCGGCCAGCACGAACGCGGCGGCGATCGCCAGCCGTCGCCACGCCAACGACCACGACCGCACCGTCGGTGACGGGTCGGGCGCGGTGTCCTGCCATCGGCCACGATAAGAAGGCGGCCGGCGCCGGCCCGCGGGGGCGTGGTTCCGGCAAGAGTTGGCGCCCGTGGTCAACGCCGGCACAGCAGCTGCAGCAGCAGTTCGACCCGCGCCTTGGCAGCGCCCTGCACCGGGCTGACCAGGCCCACCCCGTCGCCGGAGGCGATGACCGGCCCGAAGGCGCAGCGCGAGACCCGATGGACCACCACGCCGCGCTCGATGGCACGTCGCAGCGCAGCCTCCAGCCGATGATGCACCGACCCGTTGCCGGTGCCGGCCACCACCAGGCCCTGCACGCCGGCATCGACCCAGGCATCGACGGCGCGGCCCTGGGCGTCGGCGTGGCTGGTGACGATCTCGACCCAGGGCCAGTCGTCGGCCGGCTCGGTCAGCACGTGCACCCCGAGCGGCACCGGCCGCGGCCAGGGCCGCCAGGCCTGCACCCGGCCTTCGGCGATGGAGGCCAGCGGGCCGGCGTCACCCGAGCCGAAGGCATCGACGCGGTAGCTGTGCAGCTTGCGCACGTCTTCGGCGCCGTGGACCTGGCCCGCCAGTGCCACCAACACACCGGCAGCGCCGGGTTCGGCCGCCAGGATCAAGGCATCGCGCAGGTTCTGAGGCCCATCGCTCAGCAAGGCGGAGGCGGGACGCATCGCGGCGGTCAAGACCAGCGGCCGCGTCGGCCCGAGCACGCGATGCAGCAGCCAGGCGGTCTCCTCGAGGGTGTCGGTGCCATGGGTGACCACGACCGCCCCGACCTCCGGGCGCCGCAGGTGGTGATCGATGCGCCGGGCCAGCCGGCACCAGGTGGCGCCGTCCATGTCCTTGCTGTCGAGTTGCGCCACCTGCTCCGATTCGAGCGTCACGGGCGGACCGTCGCCCAGCCGGGCCAGCAGGTCCTGCACCGCCACGGCCCCGGCGCGGTAGCCGACGCCGTCGGCGGCCGACGCCGACCATCCGGCGATCGTGCCGCCGGTGCCGAGAACCACGATTCGTGAGGCTGGGCTTTGCATTCGCGCCGTTCTGGATGAAAATACAGTGGCTGTATGGATTCTCAGCCAGCATGACGCCCGCCGAGGAGGCAAGTCGATGGACGAAGGCCCGAAGCTCACACCCCGCCAGCAACAGATCCTGGACCTGGTGCAAAGCGCCATCGAGCGCAGCGGTGCCCCGCCCACCCGGGCCGAAATCGCCGCCGAGCTGGGCTTTCGCTCGGCCAATGCCGCCGAAGAGCACCTTCAGGCGCTGGCCCGCAAGGGCGTGATCGAGCTGGTGGGAGGCACCTCCCGCGGCATTCGTCTGAAGTCTGACACATTGCGCGCCCTCAACGAGGCGCGCGGCAAGCAGTACTCGCTGCCCCTGCCCGGCTTCGCGCAGCTGACCCTGCCCCTCGTGGGGCGTGTCGCCGCCGGCAGTCCGATCCTGGCCCAGGAGCACATCGACCAGACCTTCCTGCTCGAAGCCAGCATGTTTCCGCGCCGACCCGACTACCTGCTCAAGGTGCGCGGCATGAGCATGCGCGACGCCGGCATCCTCGACGGCGACCTGCTCGCGGTGCAGAAGGCGCACGAGGCCAAGAACGGCCAGATCGTCGTCGCCCGCCTCGGCGACGATGTCACCGTCAAGCGCCTGCGCCGCACGCGCCATGCGATCGAGCTGATCCCCGAGAACCCGGAGTTCAAGACCATCGTCGTGCCGATCGACGACGCCGAGTTCGCGCTCGAGGGCATTGCCGTGGGCCTGATCCGCAACACCATGCTGATGTGAGTCGCATGGCCCGGACCCTGGTTGAGCCTGCGCCGGCGGGCAGCGCCCTCCTCGGCGCCCGCCGCCGGGTGCGCCCGCTCAAGGCGCAGCACGCCGACGAGTGCGAGGTGCTCGAACAACTTCCCAACATCGGGCCTTCGATCGCCGCCGACCTGCGGTCCATCGGCGTGCAGGTGCCGCGCGACCTGATCGGGCATGATGGCTTCGCGCTCTACCAGGCCTTGTGCCGAAGCACCGGTCGCCGCCAGGACCCCTGCGTGCTGGACACCTTCATGGCCGCCACCGACTTCATGGCCGGTGCCCCGCCCCGGCCCTGGTGGACCTACACCGCCGAGCGCAAGCGACGCTACGGCGTGGTCTAGCTTCCGCCACGTCCCGCCCGCACCGCAGGCGCTGCGCCTGCCTGCTCCCGAGGGTTCCGCGGTCCTCGCACATTCAGGCGTCCGGGGGCAGCGGTCGATCGCCACTCGTTCGACTTCGAACTGGCGGGTCAACGGCCGGCTGTTCGCCGCTTCGCGGGGCCGTCGACGCGTCAAGATCGACTCAGGTTCCCGCCTCTGTGACCGATACCACGTTCATGAGATCGCTCCGACTGATTACCCGCTGGGGGCATCGATCGACGTTGGCTGCACCGAGTGCCTTCCGGGTCGAGGTCTGTCCGCCCTCGCTGCGCCATGCACCCTGCTCGCGCTGGCAGCGGCTGATGTTCTGGCTGCTGGCCCCGGCACCCCAGGACGCGGCGCCGCCGATCAATCGCCTGCCCAGGGTCCGAGACGACTTCATCGGCTGCCTGGCCGATGTGCCCGACGAACTGGCCGCCACCTTGCGCCTGCGCATCGAGTCCACGCGTTCGCTGCGCGAGCTGTGGCATCTGCGCCCCGAGATGTACAACACGCTGGGGCGGGCCCACAGCGAGGCCGAGGCCGATGCCCGGCTGGCCACGTTGAACCGCCACTTTCCCACCCGGGCCCCGCGCTCGGGATTCGTGCCCCTGGCCACCTGATGTCCCAGCCTTCGCCGCGTCATTTCCTGCCCACGGCGGCCTTGCCGGGGGCCGGACTGCCCAACGACCGATTGGCCCGACTGGCGGCGCGCCGCGCCTTCGTCGAGCTCAAGCTGACCTTCCTCGAGGCCGTGCGGGAGCTGGCCGGCAGCCGTGGCGACTGGCAGCGCCACCAGGTGCGCTGCGCCGAGGAGCCGGTGGACCTCTGGTTGCTGCGTGCGCCGCTCTTCGCAGAGCTCAGCGGCGATGCCACCGATCAGCGCACCCAGCGGCTGCGCCTGCGGCGCAGCCTGGACAGCCTGTTTCCGGACAGCGAGCCGACCAGCGGCTTCAGCGCGTTCTAGCGACTCGTTCCGCCGCGCGTCGCGCGCGAACAGGCTCGGCCCCAGGCCATCGGCCTCCCCGGCCGGACGACGGCCCGGGCAGCCTCCCGCCACGGTGCACCAGCGGCAAGGGCTGATGGCCGCCCCGCATCAGTCGTCCTCGAACCGGCCCAGACGGACCTGCGTATTGCCCGGCCGCACATGGGCCGCCGACGGCATCACCAACACCGTATCGTCGTAGGGTGCGACCCAGACATGGTCGCCGTCCTGCGCGATCGGCGTGCCGGCCAGCGCGACGATGCCCAGGCCGTCGGTCGGCACCAGGAAGCGGAAGTCGGTGCTGCGCGCCACCACGGCCTCGGTCACCCGGACCAGCCGCTGCACGGCCGGCAGGGGCAGTCGGCGATCGAGGCCGTCCCAGTCGGGCGTCGCGACCCCGGTCAAGGCCAGGAAACGCACCATCGTGTCCACCGCCACCGCCTCGGCGGCACGCTCCCAGTGCTGGCCGCACTCGATCAGCAGCGCGCGCTTGGGGGAGGCCGGGTCGCCGAAACCGCCGCGCTCGACCATGCGCAGCCCGGCCGGATGCCCGGTGTCGATCAGCAGGTCGCCGGGCACGCCGAGTTCGCGGGCGTAGGCGGCGTTCTTGTCGCTGCGCCCGCAGACCATCAGCGGCCGGCAGGGCTCGTGCATCGAGTGGATGTCGAGCAGCAGATCGGCAGCGTCGACGAAGGGCTGCAACTCGCGTGCACGTCGCAGTTCGGCGCTGTCGCGCGGGCCGAACAGCACGTCGTCGCCCCACACGCGGTTGTAGTCCTCGTCGACGTAGCGCGACAGGTGCGGCTCGGCTGGATCGAAGCGCGAAAAGGCCTCGACGTTGGCAAAGGCCAGGATGAGCCGTCCGCGCGCCGGGCGGAACGACTGGCGCAGCAGCCAGTCGACGGCCAGCGCGCCGCAGATCTCGTTGCCATGCGTCAAGGCCTGCACCATCACGGTGGGTCCGGAGCGCCCCGAATCGAGCACGTGCACGAACTCGACGCCGTTCGTGCCATGGCGGTGCGCCTCGATGTCGGGGGCGTTCAAATCGATGGGAATGGATGCCGACAAATCCTGACCTCGTGGGGGATGTGACGAATCAGTATGACAGGCCGACGACCCGGCCCGGCGCCGCCTGCGCAGGCACACGGCTTGCAGTGTTTACCCGTCGCACCTATCGGGTGCGACCCGGATTCGCGGCCGCGTTCCAGTCCGTAGCATCCGCGCGATGGCGGGACCGGCCCGCCGAAACCGTCGAATCACCCCAAGGAGATGTGCATGCAAGCACGAGACATCAGAGCACTGGTCGAGGACGTCCGGGAAGGTCGCCTGGCTCGCCGATCCTTCATCCAGCGCATGGTCTCCGTCGGCCTGACGGCTCCGATGGCATCGATGATGCTGATGCACTACGGCGTCGCCCAGACCCAGGCGACCGTGCCGTACAAGCCGACCAAGCGAGGCGGCGGCGGCGCTCTCAAGCTCATCTACTGGCAGGCGTCGGTGCACCTGAACCCGCACTACGCCGGCGGCACCAAGGACCAGGACGCCAGCCGCATCTTCTACGAGCCGCTGGCCGGCTGGGACACCGAGGGCAACCTGGTGCCCTTCCTGGCCGCCGAGATCCCCACCCGCGCCAACGGCGGCCTGGCGGCCGACGGCCGCAGCGTGACGTGGAAGCTCAAGCGCGGCGTCAAGTGGCACGACGGCAAGGACTTCACCGCCGACGACGTGGTCTTCACCGCCCAGTACGCCGGCGACCCGGCGGCCGCGATGGTCACGGTGGCGACCTACAAGGACATCAAGGTGACCAAGATCGATTCGCACACCGTGCGCATCGAGTACCCACGGCCCACGCCGTTCTGGGCCGAGGCCCTGGTGGGCAGTGCCGGTCTGATCCTGCCCAAGCACGTGTTCGAGCCCTATTCGGGCGCCAAGTCGCGCGAGAACCCGGCCAATACCAGGCCGGTGGGCACCGGGCCGTACAAGATCGTCGACTTCAAGCCCGGCGACATGCTGCGGGCAGAGGCCAACAAGGACTACCACGTCCCCAACCAGCCGTTCTTCGACACGCTCGAGGTCAAGGGCGGCGGCGATGCCACCAGCGCGGCACGTGCCGTGCTGCAGACGGCCGAGTTCGACGTCGGCTGGAACCTCGCGGTGGAGGACGAGATCCTCAAGCGCCTCGAGGCGGCCGGCAAGGGCAAGATGAGCTTCCACGTCGGCAGCGACATCGAGTTCGTGTCGCTCAACGTCACCGACCCCTGGACCGAGGTCGACGGCGAGCGCGGCAGCGCCAAGAGCAAGCACCCGGCGTTCAGCGACAAGGCGGTGCGCACCGCGATGAGCCTGCTGATCGACCGCAAGGGCATCGCCGACGTCATCTACGGTCGCGGCGCGATCACCACCAGCAATTTCCTCAACAACCCGCCGCGCTTCCGCAGCCCGAACACCAAGTTCGAGTTCAACATCGAGAAGGCCAACCAGGTGCTCGAGGCGGCCGGCTGGAAGAAGGGCCCCGACGGCATCCGCGCCAAGGGCAACACCAAGCTGAAGTTCGTCTACCAGACCTCGGTCAGCGGCCCGCGGCAGAAGTGCCAGGCCATCATCAAGGACGCCTGCACCAAGGCCGGCATCGACCTCGAGCTCAAGAGCGTCATCGCCTCGGTGTTCTTCGGCAGCGACTTCGCCAATCCGGACACCTACCAGAAGTTCTGGTCCGACATGCAGATGTACACGACGACCATGACGCAGCCGGACCCGCAGTTCTTCATGGAGCAGTTCACCACGGCGCAGATTGCCCAGAAGGCCAACAAGTGGGCCAGCCGCAACCTGGTGCGCTGGAGCAATGCGGAATACGACGCGGCCTTCGCGGCCGCCCAGCAGGAGCTCGACCCCGCCAAGCGCGCGGCGATGTTCATCAAGATGAACGACCTGCTGGTCAACGATGGCCACGTCGTGCCGCTGTTCGCGCGGCCCCGCCCGGTCGGCGTGGTCAACAAGATGGCCACCTCGATCTCGGCCTGGGACAACCTGACCTCGTTCATGTCCTACTGGTATCGCGAGGCATGATCGTCGTGCCCCGCGCGTGACGGGAAGGCCGCCTCTCGGGGCGGCCTTGTCGCGCACGGCCAACGCGGCGGCCGCCGCGTGTGCTTGCCAGGTCGGACCTTGACGAACTACATACTCCGTCGCCTGCTGATCGCCCTGCCCAGCCTGCTGGGCATCAGCGTCGTCCTCTTCACGGTGCTTGCCCTGGCGCCGGGCGACCCCTTCGAGGAGCTGGCCACCAACCCGAACGTGCCGCCCGAGGTGCGCATGATGCTGCGTGCCCAGTTCGGCCTGGACGACCCGGTGTGGCAGCGCTACCTGCAGTGGCTGACCAGCATGCTCAAGGGTGACTGGGGGTTCAGCTTCGTCAGCCGCATCAACGTCGACCAGCTCATCCTGCAGCGGCTGCCCACCACCATCGTCGTGATCGGCCTGTCGCAGCTGCTGGCGATCCTGGTCGCGCTGCCGGTGGGCGTGCTGGCCGCCGTGAAACCCTATTCGTGGTTCGACCGCATCGCCAGCACGGTGGCCTTCATCGGGTTCTCGCTGCCGACCTTCTTCACCGGCGTGATCTTCATCCTGTTCTTCAGCATCTACCTCGGCTGGCTGCCCTTCGTCTACCGCACCGACCTCTCGGCCACCGGCTGGCAGTGGTGGTGGGAGCAGTTCAGGCAGTCGATCATGCCGATCACCGTGCTCGGGCTGTTCCAGGCGGCCAGCATGATGCGCTACGTGCGTTCGGCGGTGCTCGACGTGATCCGTCTCGACTTCGTGACCACCGCGCGCAGCAAGGGCCTGGGCGAGCGCATCGTGGTGCTCAAGCACGTGGTGCGCAACGCGCTGATCCCGGTGGTGACGCTGGTGGCGCTGCAGATGCCGGCGGTGTTCGGTGGCGCCATCGTCACCGAGCAGATCTTCCGCATCCCCGGCATCGGCAGCCTGCTGATCGACGCCATCCTGCGCAACGACACGCCGGTGATCATGGCGGTGACCTTCGTCTTCAGCTGCCTCGTGATCCTCTTCAACCTGATTGCCGATCTGCTGTATGGCTGGCTCGATCCCCGCATCAGCTACAGCTAGCCGGCCGGCCGGCGGTGGCACCAGCGTCTCGCCCTGGGCCGAGGCCTGGCGGCGTTTCAAGCGCCACCGGCTGGCCTACTGGAGCCTGTGGATCCTCGGCCTGCTGGTGCTGGCGGTGCTGTTCGGCCCGCTGGTCTACAAGGTCGGCATCAACGACGTCGACTTCAAGGCGCGCCTGGCCGGGCCGAGCCTGCAGCACCCCTTCGGCACCGACGACCTCGGGCGCGACCTGCTGGCTCGCATGCTGTACGGCGGGCGCATCAGCCTGGCCGTCGGTCTGGCGGCGATGCTGATGGCCATCACCGTCGGGGTGCTGATCGGCGCCATCGCCGGCATGGCGCGGGGCTGGCTCGACGCGGCGCTGATGTGGGTCACCGACCTGTTCCTCAGCCTGCCGCAGCTGCCGCTGCTGCTGCTGCTGATCTTCCTGTTCCGCGAGCCGCTGAAGCAGGCCTTCGGCATCGAGGTCGGCATCTTCATCCTGATCGTGCTGGTCATCGGCGGCTTCCGCTGGATGCCGGTGGCCCGCCTGGTGCGGGCGCAGTTCTTCAGCCTGCGCGAGAAGGAATTCGTCGAGGCCGCCCGCGCGCTGGGGGCCAGCACCCCGCGCCAGGTGCTGCGCCACATCCTGCCCAACAGCCTGGGCCCGGTGATCGTCGCCGCGACCATCGACGTGGCGGCGGCCATCATCGCCGAGAGCACCTTGTCGTTCCTGGGGCTGGGCTTCCCGCCC
>WBZL01000412.1_pt1 | contig 47920 bp, 43 predicted proteins | sample 5204291 | NCBI WGS metagenome assembly WBZL01 (sample SAMN12344345, study PRJNA552823) | activated sludge metagenome | biome: Activated sludge suspended growth; feature: Nitrification reactor; material: Wastewater; isolation source: activated sludge from nitrification reactor of wastewater... | reverse complement strand
TGAAACGTATTATTTTTGTGCCCCTGGCTGTAAACGCTCCTTTGAAAAAGACCCGGAGAAATACCTGTCCGGGCAGGATGACGACCACGAACATCATCATTAACCCCCACTTCTACCCAGACTCTGCGAAAAATGTCTGAGCCAGAAGGCCCTATTGGGGATCATCTCCCTTAACCTGACAGGCTCGCTCACCGAAAGGCGCGATGCCTGAATCGAGACTCTTTTGAACACCTCTCCCGAAACAAATCCTGAACCCCCCCTCAATTCTCTGCCCGAAGTCAGCTTCGAGCAACTGCCCGAACGCCTGCAAACCGCGGCCAAAAACGCCAACTGGACCACCCTCACCCCAGTGCAAGCCAAAGCCATCCCCTACCTCTTTGCGAAAAAAGACATGATGATCCAGGCTCGCACAGGGAGCGGCAAAACGGGCGCGTTCGTCCTCCCGATGCTGGAACTGCTCAACCCCCGTCGGGAAGTGTGCCAGGTCCTCATCCTCGTCCCCACGCGGGAACTGGCGAAACAAGTCTCCGACGCCGCCGAAACCCTGTTCGCCGGGTCCGGTCTCCGCACGGTCGCCGTGTATGGCGGGGTGGGATACGGCCCGCAAATGGACGCCCTCAAAAGTGGGGCGCACATCGTCGTCGGCACCCCCGGGCGGGTGCTGGATCACCTGCTCCGGCGCACCCTCTCCCTCGAACACCTGGAAATGCTCATCTTCGACGAAGCCGACCGAATGCTTTCGATGGGCTTTTTCCCGGATATGCTCAAAATCAAACGGTATCTGCCGAATCGCCGCGTTCACACGTGCATGTTCTCCGCCACCTTCCCCGCGCAGGTGATGCAGACAGCGCGACAATTTATGCGCGACCCGGAACACCTCTCCCTCAGCCGCGACCATGTCCACGTCTCCGAGACGGATCACCTGTACTATTTCGTCCCCGGATTGGACAAGGATCGTGCCCTCGTGCGGATTATCGAACTCGAAAATCCCACGTCGGCGATCATCTTTTGCAACACGAAGGTGAAGGTTCACTATGTTACGGTCGTGCTTCAACGGTTTGGGTACGATGCGGATGAATTGAGTGCCGATCTCTCGCAGGCGGACCGCGAACGGGTGCTGAACCGCGTCCGGGCGGGGACCCTCCGTTTTCTCGTCGCGACGGACGTGGCCGCGCGGGGTCTCGATATCCCCGAACTGTCGCACGTCTTCCAATATGAACCCCCCGACGAACTTGAAGCGTACATCCACCGGGCGGGGCGCACCGGGCGAGCGGGGGCGACGGGCGTGGCGATCACCCTCGTGGGGGGCGCGGAAAAGTTCGCCCTTGACCGGATCAGCAAACGATTCGGGATTCCAATCGAAGAACGCCCCCTGCCCTCCGACGAAGATGTCGAAGCCATCGTTTCCCAACGGGTGACGGCTTTGCTCGAAGCGCGTCTGCGTGACCGGGATAAATTGCTCTCCGAACGGAGCCGCCGGTTTATCCCCCTCGCCCGCGAGTTGGCGGAAAATGTTGGGGAGTTGCCGTTGATTACGATGCTGATTGATGACTATTACCAGCAAAGCCTGCACGCACCAGCCCTCCCGCCGGAAGAGTTACAAGCCACTCCGCGTCCCCCGCGTCAACCAACCCCGCGCACGGATCGTCCTCGCCGTTCTGGCCCGCGCCGTAGATAATGTAGTTTCATCGTAACTGCTCAGGCTTATAGAGGAAACTCCCCGAAAAAGGGTGAAAGGGGGTTGTACAACCCCCTTTCACCCTTTTTCGGGCTAACCTTTACCCGGACTGAGTAGTTATGTTTCCTCCCGGCCACAAATTTAGCAGATCACAACCTTGTAGTGACGACTTCAGTCGTTAGGGGCGACGATTGAAATCGTCACTACAGCCCGCATCTGTGATCTACTAAAATTAAGTAGATCACAGATATGCGTAGTTTAGCCCCTTCTGGGCGGGGACAAGCCCCTAGGCTACGGCGAATCTGCGACCTCCTGAAATTAGGAAAACCTCATGAAAAAAATCCTCAATATATTTGCCGTCCTCCTCTTTCTTGCTGGCCTCGTGTGGTTTTTGCAAGGGATCAATATCCTTCCGGGAAGTTTTATGACCGGACAAACGCAATGGGCGATCTACGGCGCGATTGCGATGTTGGTGGGGGCGGTGATGTTGTTTTTTGCCAATCGAAAAAAGAAGTGATATTTCCAAACAACGCACTATGAAACAAAGATTTTCCCCCTCACCCCTTTTCTCCTTTTCTCCTCTGCTCCTCATTTTCATACTCACCTCGCTGGCCTGTGGGATTTCCAATTTGCCTTCCTCCGCGACGGCGACCCCGGAAGTGACCGAGACGGCGACCCTGCCCCCGACGACACCGACGCCCACCGCCCTGCCGACAGCCCCCGTTCAGCTTGGGGCGGAAAACCCGGACGAACCCGTGTTTATCACCGGGGATATTCCGTACACCTCGCCATTTTTTGTCAATACGCTGAACGATCCGCTGGTTCTACTCGAAGATCAGGCCGGGTTTGTGAACCGGGATTTGGAGTTTGAGTTCAAACTCGAAGGGCAGGTGATTGGGCCGGTGGAAGTGTTGTGGGATGATTCGGTGGTTTATTCGTTGGCGTTGCCCGCGGTGCCTCAGGGGACATTCGTGGATGTGGATAATAACAAGGCGGCGAATTTGGGCGTGCAGGTGTTTGCGGTCGCGTATTGGTCGAACACGTGGGGCGGGCCGTTTTTGGAGACGCGGGACGCGGGCGGCTGGTCGGGCGGGCACGTTTCGACGGTGGTGGATTCCGAGCGGCAGGGTGAAATTACGGGCGGGATTCTGATCGTATGGGCACCCGATGGCGATCAGGCGTTCCCGACAGGGTTTGGGGAGGATGGGAAGTTGTTTACGGACGATGATCCGGTGGCGCCCATTCCGGCGGGGTATAACCTTGTCGGGTTGGATGTGACCCCGTTTCGGGTGTGGAAGGAGGCGCGGCCGCGGATCACGTTGAATGAAGGAGCGGGGGCGGTGAACGATTTTTCGAGAATGGGATATTTAGAAGCATTTGAAGCGCTGTTCGAGAAGGTTTCACGCGAGTATCCATTCACACAGGAGAAAGAGGTGAACTGGCAGGCTTTGCACGACGAGTTTGCCCCGCAGTTTGCTTCCGTGTTTAACAAGACGGAATTTTATGAGGTGATGAAGGCGTTTGGGCAACGGATCCCGGATGGGCATGTGGGGATTTCGTTTGACCAGGATCATTTTTTTGCGACCAACGCGGGAAGTTTTGGGATGCGTCTGGAGCAGTTGAGTGATCAGCGGGTGATCGTGGTGGAGGTGCTTCCTGGTTTTGCGGCGGAGGCGGCGGGGATTAAGGTGGGGGCGGAGATTTTGGAATGGGCGGGACAACCCGTTTTGAAGGCGTTGGAGAAGGTTCAGTCGTATTTTGGCCCGTATTCCACCGCTCACGCGGAATTGGACGGGAAACTTTTATTCCTCACCCGGTATCCCGTGGGGACGGAGATTGAAATTTCGTTCCACAATCCGGGCGAGAGCGAAAAATCTGTCTCCCTGACGGCGGAGGGGGAGGTGGATTCGTTGATTGCTTCGATCCCTTCATTTGGATTGGACGAATTGAGCTTGCCGATTGAAGCGGAAATTTTGGATGATTCCAATTTGGGCTATATTCGGATCACGACTTTTTCGGACGATTACAATTTGATGGCGGAGTTGTGGGAGCGGGCGATTAAGACGTTAAACGAGAATGAGGTGACGGGGCTGATCCTGGATGTGCGGGTGAATGGGGGGGGGAGCGGGGGGCTGGCGACGGATTTTGCCGGATTCTTCTTCAATCATGTGGTGGAAATTGGCAAAGGTTCCTATTTCAATGATATTTTGGGCGATTTTGAAGACTCGCCCGTGATGTGGACGATTGAGCCGGCTCCGGTGCAATTTACGGGCAAGGTGGCGGTGTTGGTGGGGGCGGACTGTGTGAGTGCGTGTGAATCGTTTGCGTATATGATGCAACGTGAGGGACGCGCCACGGTCGTTGGGTACACTCCCAGCGCAGGCGCGTTTGGCGAGGTCGGGCAAGGGCAATATGACTTGCCGGGGGAATATTCGATGCAATTCCCCACTGGGCGCACGTTTACCCCGGAAGGCTTTCTCCTGCTCGAAGGCGTGGGGGTGATCCCGGATATTTTTGTGCCAATGACGTATGAGAGCGCGTTGGGTGAGTTTGACGCGGTGCTGGAGGCGGCGATTGAAGCATTGACGGAATGATTCGCACCACCATCCCCCCCTTCCCTTTTGCCCAGGCCTTTGCCGATGCCCGGTTGGATGACATTCGTACAGAAACCTATGGCAAACGCACCGACCTGATCATCGTCTTCCGCGAAATTTGCCACGCGCCGGATACCCCGCTGATCGAGCCAAACGACGCCCTGACCGAGCATGTTCGGGGGACGTTCATCCCGCATCGCGTGCGGTTTGTGGGGGTGACGTTGAAATATTTTATGGGGGAATACGCCTTTTTGCCGCAAATTTCACCCGATCATCCCGCCCGCATCCTCCTGGGAATGTTAACCTGGCGCTTGACCAGCGAGAATCATCCTTCTTATCGGCTGATCAGTGGCTCTGCCGATGCCGATTTGTGGTTTTCGGCGCGGAAGTGTGTGGCCGAAGTGACCGATGTCCCCGTTCAATCCGCGGACTTCATCCGCACCCATTCCCCCGCGCCTCCCCTCAACGAAGGGCTTGTCCCGCATTATGCGGCCCTGAATCAACGCTTTGGCGGGAACCCGATCACGATCCATCTCGGTCCCCGAACGTTTCACCGTCGCCTGTTTGTCGGAAGTCTGGAAACCCAGCCCGATCATCGCCCGGACGTGGACGCGGTGCTCAACCTGGGGGAAGAACCCAGCAAATGGCTGAACGCGGACGCCCGAACCGCCTCCCCCTGTGACCGTTGGTCCGAGCGCGGGGAAGGGTCGACGGGGATGTCCGTCGAAGAGATCAAAGCCGAGGCGCAGTGGGTGATCGAACGTTTGCGGAAGCATCAACGGGTGCTGGTGCATTGTGTGGCAGGGTTCAACCGTTCGGTGACGGTGTGCGTAGCGGTGTTGATGTTACTGGAAGGGCTGACGCCGGAGGCCGCGCTGGCCCGCGTCCGGGAGCATCACGCCTGGGCGAAACCTGATCCGGTGCATTGGTTGACGTTGAAGGGGGTGGGGCATCTCAATGATTAGGGAAGGGATTTAAATTGTTAGGGAAGAAACTTAATTTGTTAGGGAAGGAATTTAATTTGTTAGGGAAGGAATTTAATTTGTTAGGAAAGCAATTTGAATCGTTAGGGAAGGAATTTGAAGTATTAGGAAAACAATTGAGCTTTGTATTCCAAGAAGTTTAATGCCGCCCTAAAAAAATATTTGAGAATATACTGCCTTCATCAAGCATGGAAAAGCCGCGAAGTGAATAGGGTATAATCTCAATCAGATATGTCCCCCAAACGCCTCCTTCCCGTATTCCTTCTCCTCACCGCGCTCACCCTCACCACCCTCCTCCTCACCCGCGCCGCCCCAATCAGCAATCCCCAATCTGCAATCGGTAATTCTGCCTCCCCCTACCTCCTCCCCTTCACCCCTCCCGGCTGGCCTGCCCCTCTTATCCCCTCCGCCTTCCCCGAAACCCACGCAACCGACACCCTCTACGCCGGACTAGGCATCGAAACCTACTTCGATTGGGGCATCGTCAACGCCTCCGACACCCCCATCACCGTCCCCACCACCACCTGTATCACCCTCGACGGCAACCCCGCTCTCAGTCAGGTCACCGCCTCCTACGCCGCCAACCACCTCGAAACCTTCGAAGACTACGCATACGCCGTCCCCGAACCCGGCACCTTCACCCTCACCGTCATCGCCGACTGCACCAACGCCGTCGCCGAAAGTGACGAAACCGACAACACCTACCAGGCCACCTTCACCTGGAACCCCTACATCAGCCTCATCATCAGCGACGAACACGGCTTCGACAAATGTGACATCGCCACCACCAGCCAGATGAACACCTGGTGGAGCGACAGCCCCTACTTCTACGCCAACATCTACATCGGCGGCATCGCCCGTGCCTGCCCCAACACCGGCCTCACCGCCGCCTGGGTGCGGAACGTCGTCGAACGCGGCTGGAACCTCATCCCCACCTGGGTCGGCCCGCAAGCCCCCTGCTCCCCCTTCACCCATCGCTTTAGCCCCAACCCCGGCACCGCCCGCGAACAAGGCCGCCGCGAAGCCGACGCCGCCTATCAGGTTGCCGCCGAACTCGGCCTTACCCCGCCCTCCGTTGTACCCAACGGCGTTCGCCCCACCATCCTCTACTACGACCTCGAAGCCTACCCCAACCAACCCCTCTGCCGCGAAGCCGCCGGACAATTCCTCTCCGGCTGGACCGACCGCCTCCATGAACTCGGCCAACAATCCGGCATCTACGGCGCAGGCTGTGGCTCCTACCCCGTCGATTGGCCCACCCTGCCCGCCCCCCCCGACGCTGTTTGGCTTGCCCACTGGATCTTCAGCGACTACACCCCCTCCGCCACCGTCTGGAACGTCGCCTGCACCCCCAACACCCTTTGGGACAACCACGAACGCATCCGCCAATACGCGGGCGGCCACAACGAAACCTACGGCGGTGTCACCTTCAACATCGACAGCAACATCGCCGATGGCCCCGTTGTCGGGATCAATCCCAGTTTATTGTCGGCCTCGCCAGAAAATTCTGCCTCGTATTCCGTATTGCGTATTTCGTATTCCACCGATACGCAATCCGCACCACCCAATACGCAATACGAAATACGCAATATTTCCTCCTTCCAACTCCTCGCCCCGGATCAAGGTTGGATCATTCAAAACGGAAATCTTCTCTGGAAAAATCCTGGCGATTCCTGGAAAAATATTACCCCCCCGAACACCCTCCCCCTCGCCACCACCTTCCTGAACCCCACCGTCGGGTGGATTGCGAATACTGTTTCCGCGGGGGATCAGATATCCGTCAACATCCTCCGCACCCCCGACCAGGGCCAAACCTGGCAGTCCGCCGGAACCATTCCCCTCCACACCCCCGACGCTCCCGGTCAACTCTGGCTGTCCTTCCTCAACGAACAAACCGGATGGCTCACCCTTCAACGCCCCTCCAGCAGTAACTTCAGCCTCGGAAACCTTTACCGCACCCTCGACGGCGGCCAAACCTGGGAAGAATATCCCCTGCCCTTCGCCGCGCCCGTCTCTTTCGTGGACGCCCAAACCGGCTGGATCGCCGGGGGCGTGAACCAGGACGAACTCCACGTCACCCACGACGGTGGCGAAACCTGGAACGCGATTACCCCAGCCAACGCCCGCGCGTGGTACACCCTCCCGACCTTCGTCAACGGCGTAGGCTTCCTCGCCGCCACCCTGCCCGACGAAACGACCCCCCGCGTCGCCCTCCTCACCAGTCCCGATCAGGGCCAAACCTGGCAAACCCTCGCGGAAATCCCCCTCCCCAATCTCCCCACTGCCCCGCTTCCGATCTCTATCCTCAACGCCACCACCTGGATAATTGCCGACCCCGCCACCAACACCCTCCTCACCACTCTCGACGCCGGAAAGACCTTCACCTCTACCCCCCTCCCCGCCTCGCCGGTAGCCCTGCAAGCCCACGCCCCCGCCTCCAGTTGGGTGCTCACCCTCTCCACCACCTGCACCGGCACCAAAGGCACCCCCGACTTTTCCTGCCTGGCGCAGCAAACGCTCCTTGAAACTGCAAACGGAACGGATTGGGAAACCATTTCCCCGTGAACCATCACCCTACAAAAAGGAAGCAGTGCATTCGTGTGGATGAAGCACTGCTTTGTATAAATGAAGCCCGGCTTCGTTTTCGTAGACTATATAGGATTAGTAGATCGAAATGCGGTTTGTAGTAGGGGCTTCAGCCCCAAGAAAATGCGCTGAAGCGCACACTACGAACCTTTGATTTCGATCTACTGAGTGTCCCATTACAAGACGTGCATCTCTATATACTTGTATACCCTCTCTACCTAATTTACCCTATCTACCTTATCTACCCTATTTACCCTCTCTACCCCTCTACAACAACGCCGTCGTCAACGCCAGCAACACCCCGCCTGCCACCACACTCCCCAACTGCCCGGCAGTGTTCGCCCCCATCGCGTGCATCAAAATAAAATTCTCAAAATCCTCTTCCTGCGCCACCTGCGCCGCCAACCGTCCCGCCATCGGAAACGCGCTGATCCCACACGCCCCAATCAATGGATTGATCTTCCCCCCGCTCATCCACGACATCAACTTCCCGAACAACAACCCCGCGACCGTATCCAGCACAAACGCCAGCAGACCTAATAGCATAATAAACAGCGTATCCAGCTTCAAAAAGCTCTCCGCCGTCATCGTCGCGCCGATGATGACCCCCAAAAACAGCGTCGCCACGTTAACGATCTCGTTCTGCGCGGACTTGTTCAGCCGCTCCACCACCCCGCTGACCCTCAGCAAGTTGCCGAGCATCAGCATCGCAATCAACGGTGCGGCGTCCGGGGCAATCAACCCGACGAGGAGCGTCACCATGATCGGGAAAATGACCAATGCCCGTTTGGATACCGCGCGAGGGGCGTACTCCATCTTGATCCGCCGCTCTGCCCGCGTCGTCATCGCCTTCATGATCGGGGGTTGGATGATCGGCACCAGCGACATGTACGAGTAGGCCGCGACCGCAATCGGCCCTAGTAGTTCGGGGGCGAGTTTGGTCGCCACGAAAATGGCCGTGGGTCCGTCAATTGCCCCGATCACGCCAATCGACGCCGCTTCGTTCAGCGGAAAACCCAGCAGGGTCGCCAAAATCAGCGTGCCAAAAATCCCAAATTGCCCCGCCGCGCCCAACAACGCCATCTGCGGCATCGCGAGCAGGGGGCTGAAATCAATCATCGCCCCCACCCCGACAAAAATCAACAGCGGGAACAACTCAGTGCGAATCCCGGCATCGTACAGCACCTTCATCACCCCCGTCTCCGTCGTCATCCCGATATTTGCCAAAATACAGCCAAACCCAATCGGCAGGAGCAGAACCGGCTCGTATTCCTTCACAATTGCCAGCGCGATCAACACCGCCCCCACCGCCAGCATCGCCGCATTCCCCCACGTAAACCCGGCAAACCCCTTCGTTAGTTCTTCGATCACAGGGCCAAAATCCATCACACAAACTCCACCAGCACATCGTGATGTTTGACATGCTGACCCACAGCCACGCGCATCGCCGCCACCTTCCCCGCCTGACTGGCTCGAATGACGTTGTTCATCTTCATCGCTTCCACGACACAAACCGGTTGCCCCGCGGCGATCTCCTCCCCTGGCTGAACGTGTACGGCGATGACGACGCCCGGTAACGGTGATTGGATCACACGTCCGCTTCCCGAAGGGACGCCGCTTCCCGATGGGGCAACGGAACCCGATGGAGCAGGGATCACACTCGGGCGGGGCGTGGGTACCCGCGCCGGCGGCGTTTCCCCGGTCGGTTTCGCAGGGGTGTTTTCACCCGGCCAAACCTCGAACGTTTCCCCATCCACCATCACCCGGATAGGGCGCACATTCATATCCGCGATTTCTACCTGGTATTCCCGGTCATTGACCCGTATTTGATAACTTTTCATCGTACCTGACCTCGTTTTTTGAGCATGTCTGTCCGCATGACCGCCTGCCACGCGCTGACCATCGCTGTCGGGGGCAACGGAAATTCCCGCGGCCCGGACTCTTCTTCGGCCAGGGCGAGGGCTACTGCAATGGCCGCGGCTTGCTGTTTGCGGGCGGATTCATCGGCCCCCAAAATAACGGCGGGTTCCCCCGCGCTGTCTTCAGCCGCCTGAACTTCCGGCGTCAGGCGGACCAATAATTCCATCATTCCCCACAGCACGATCAGGGAGGCAAACACCAGCCCCATGCCGATGAGGGTGATTTGGAGAGAGAGGGAAAGAGGGTTCATAATTTGTTGGACTTCACGCATCACGCATCACGAATCAAAAAATGTGGGAAAGGTGATGCGTAATGCGTGACTCGTGATGCGTGAATTTTTATACTGGAATATTCCCGTGTTTCCGCGGGGGAGCGGGGGAAAACTTATCGCGTAATGCCGCGAGGGAGATGATGAGTTTGCTTCGCGTTTCCCGGGGTTCGATGATGTCGTCCACGTACCCGGCTTTGGCGGCGGCGTAGGGGTTGGCGAACTGGGCGCGGTATTCGGCGGCGAGGCGGGCGCGTTCGGCAGTGGGGTTGGCGGCGTTGCGGATTTCGTCGCGGTACAGGATGTTGACCGCACCTTCTGCCCCCAACACGGCGATCTCCGCACTCGGCCAGGCGTAGTTCACGTCCGTGCCCAGATATTTACTGCTCATCACGACGTACGCGCCCCCGTAGGCTTTGCGGGTCACGACACAGATTTTGGGTACGGTGGCCTCGGAATAGGCGTATAGCACTTTCGCTCCGTGCCGGATGATGCCGCGGTGTTCCTGCTCGATGCCCGGTAAAAATCCGGGGGAGTCCACGAACGTGACGAGGGGGATGTTGAAACAGTCGCACATTCGCACAAACCGGGCGATTTTGTCGGCGGCGTCAATGTCGATCACGCCTGCCATGACGCTCGGTTCCTGCGCGATGAGGCCGACGCTGTGCCCGCCCAGTCGAGCCAGCCCGATGATGGCGTTGCGCGCCCAATCGGGTTGGATTTCGAGAAAACTGCCTTCGTCCACGATGCGTTGGATGACTTCGTGCATACTGTACGGCACGGACGGGTCGAGCGGGACGATGTGGTTGAGGGCGTCGTCCATGCGGAGCGGGTCGTCGGTGGGGGAGGTAAAGGGTGGGTTTTCGACGTTGTTGGAGGGGAAATAACTCAGCGCGCGGCGGGTGAGGGCGAGGGCGTGGCGTTCGGAGATGGCGGAGAGGTGGGCGGTGCCGCTCACGCTCAAGTGGACATACGCGCCGCCCAGGCTTTCGAGGTCGATCTTTTCACCCGTGACCGCTTTGATCACATCCGGGCCGGTGACGAACATATAGGACTGATTTTCGACCATGATGATGAGGTCTGTGAGTGCGGGGGAATAGGCCGCCCCGCCCGCACAGGGACCGAGCATGACGCTGATTTGCGGGATGACGCCGGAATACCGGGCATTGCGCTGAAAGATTTCCGCGTACCCGCCCAGGCTTTTGACCCCCTCCTGAATCCGCGCCCCGCCGGAGTCGATCAACCCCAGGATGGGCACGCCCGCGCGCAGGGCCAAATCCATCACCCGGCAGATTTTGTGGCTTTGCATTTCGCTGAGTGTGCCGCCGTACACGGTGAAATCTTGGGCGTACACATACACAGTGCGCCCTTCGATTTGTCCGTACCCAGTCACGACGCCATCCCCCATGAAGGTCTCCAACGCGAGTTCACCACCCTGATGGGTGATGAAGGGTTCGAGTTCGTTAAACGTGCCCGGATCGAGCAGAACATCGAGGCGTTCGCGGGCGGTCAGTTTGTTTTTGGCATGTTGTTTGGCGATGCGGTCCGCGCCCCCGCCTTGATAGGCTTTGGCGCGCATGGCCCGTAATTCGAGGATTCGTGGGTCTTCTTCCATTAATCATTCACTCCATATAGCTTTCCAGGAAAATTTTCCGAAATGTGTTGCGTATTCCGTATTGCGTAGGAGTAAAATTCGAAATACGAAGTACGCAATACGGAGAAAAAATTAACCCGGAAAACTCTAATAATACGAGGGTGTGTAAGCCCTTGGATCAACAGTATCTTCCCCGCGGGTCATTTGGTTAAGGGTCAATTGTCCTTGATTCAGGGTGACGTTGGGCTTGTGGGGGCGGCAATTCTCAATATGGAAACGAGCCGACGAACGGCGTTCCTTCAAACGGCCTCACTCAACTCCAAGGATGCCCATGAAGGAACGCCGTTCGTGGCAACCTGAGAATTGCTGTTGTGGCGGGTTTGCACTTGCCCCACCTCCAATTCCCTATTATCATTCGCGCCGATCACGTAAAAAAACGTAACTACTCAGCCAGGGTAAAAGTAAGCCCGAAAAAAACAAGATCACTGCTCATGTCTATAACGGATTTTGAAGAAAACGGAAAACAAGGAAACTTATGAAACTCTCTCTCGGCGCAGATGAGCGTTTGCACATTGTCGAAGTCACCATAAAGTACTTGACCGAAAAAGGCCACGAAATCACCGGGTTCGGTCCCGAACCCGGCGCGACCGAACCCTGGCCGGACGTAGCGCGCAGCGTGGTGGAAGATGTCGTCAAACTATGACCTTTGACGAACTAACCCAATATGCAAAATCTGTCCTCAACCCGCGCCGCCTTTCGGACGACGCGGATGCTGGGGGTGTTGGGGCCGCCTTATTGACTGATAGCGGAAAGGTTTTCACCGGGGTATGTATTGACACGGCGTGCTCGATGGGTTTTTGCGCCGAACATGCCGCGGCGGCCGCGATGGTGACTGCCGGAGAAAATCGAGTGATGAAAATGGTGGCAGTCAATTGGGATGGAAACATTCTCCCGCCCTGTGGACGTTGTCGGGAGTTCATCAGCCAACTTCACCCGGACAATTTCCAGGCCGAAGTGCTGGTACGGGCCGCAACGGTTGTCACTCTGCGCGAACTGTTGCCGCATGACTGGCGTGTGACGAGTCGTGAGAAGTAATCGGTTTCGCGCCCATGTCCCTGAAAAAACTCCTTTTCTCCCACAATATTCTACTTTCCCGCCTTGCCGCGTTGGCGGGCGTGATCGTCTATACCCTCCAATCCTGGTATTTCGTTCACCACTTCGACTCCGTTCTCGATGAAGGCGCGTACCTTACCAAAGGCCTCCTCTTCGTTCGCGGTGTCTACACCCCCTTTCAGGATTACGGCCCCCTCACCAACCACACCCCGCTCGGGTTTTTGATTCCGGGCGTGATCCAGGTCCTCTTTGGGCCGGGACTGCGCCCCGCGCGGTATTTTGCCCTCTTGGTCGGGCTGTTGATCCTGCTCGGTTTGTGGGTGCTGGTTCGGCGTTTGCGCGGGGAAGGCTGGGCGGCGTTCGCCATTTGGGCGCTCGCGCTTAACGTGGCGGTGATCAAAATGTACAGCGTCGCGACCTCTCAGGTGCTGATCGCCTGTATGCTTGTGTGGATGCTCGTCTGCGTCCTCGGTGATGACCGCAAACCCTGGCAGGTCGCCCTCGGCGGTGCGCTGGCGGGCGTCGCGATGATGACCCGGATCAATCTCGCCGCGGTTCTGCCGATCCTCGTGCTGTATATCTGGTGGCAATATGGCCGTACCCCCGCCATCCTGTCGGCCCTCTCCGGTGGCCTCGTCGTCCTCATCGGCCACCTTGCCTACTGGCCGGACATTCTCAAACTTTGGACATACTGGCTCCCCGACGCCCTCACCCCCTTCCTCGACCCCTGGCGGGAACCGGAGGCCGTGCGTTACTGGAACCCCACCACCGACCTCAATGGGCGGGTGATCAGCTTTTTCTACGGGTTTCGGTATCATTTTGTCGTGTGGTGGGGCGCGCTCACGGCGTGGATACTCTGGCCTCGCCGCAACGCCTGGAAAACGGATACCGATTTCCGCGCCGCAGTTTTCCTTTCCGTTCTCTTCATCGTCCTCGGTGCGATGCACGCCGCGGCGTCATTGGGGCTGAGTTACTGTATTTTTTGTCACTCCATCTACCTGTCTTTTTTCGACTTCATCGGCATCGTCCTCTTTCTGGTCTTGTTACCCAGCCTGACCCGCCAGATACACCCCATCCGCCAGGTTCTTCTCGCCGCGCTCCTCCTGTTCCTCACCACCGGCATTGCATACAGTGCCTTTAGCGATTTCAAAAACTGGGGGGAAGAGATTCTCAAAGAAAATGTCCCTCGTGTCGCGAACTTCCGCATCCTCCCCGGCACGGTCAAGCTTTGGGTTCTGCTCGAAAACCGTTTTGGGTGGCCTTACGAAACGCAATGGCGCAACTTCATCCCCATGTTGGGGCTGGCGTTGGGCCTGGGGATTCTGCTCCTTGCCCTCCTCATTGCCCTGGTTCGCCGTCTCCGCAAAACTCAACCGCAAATATCCCCCGCTGTTTACGTGATCTCCCTCACGCTTATCGCGGGAATGCTCCTCGGCCCCACCAAAATGCTCGGTGATGGTTTTGACACCTACGATTGCGGCCAAACGGAAACCGAACTCACCCCCGCCGAAGACGCCGCCCCCCTCACCCCCCCTTCCCTCGACGTGATCCAAAGCTACGAGGCCGCCGGACACCACCTCGCCGATCTGATCCCCGCGGGGTCGAAAGTCTACTGGCGTGGTACACTCTCAGCCGTTCCCCTACTCTATCTGGATGATCCCCACCTCTTCCCCACCCAGATCAATCAGGACTACACCCTCTACCTGACCGGCGATGATAACGAACTCGCCCGCTTCAGCTTTTGGAGCAACACCCTTGCCCAACAATGGGTCACAGAAGCCGACTACGTCCTCGTCTCCAAACGTTACTTCAAAGATTGGCTCGCCGAAATCCTCTCCGATCCTACCCAATTTGAAGAACTCACCCCCACCGCCCCCGTTGCCCCGTGCGATGCCCGCTCGGTAATTCACGTTTTTGCCCGTGTGGACAAATAGGGGTAAAAGATAGATAATTCTTGGAACTCATAGGAACTGTAGGAACTCGTAGGAATTCCCATAATTCCCCCCAATTTCCACAAATTCCCACCTAACAACCAACCACCCCACTTATCACTCCTCACCCCTCATGGACGATCTCAGCCCCGTTCGCCGTCAATACCTCGATATCAAAAAACAATACCCCAACGTCATCTTATTTTTCCGCCTGGGGGATTTTTACGAAACGTTCGACGAAGACGCAGAAATCACCTCCCGCGTGCTGGACATCGTCCTTACCGAACGCTCGGTGGGCAAAGGCCAACGCGTCCCGTTGGCAGGCATCCCCTACCACGCCGCCGAAAACTACCTCTCCCGCCTGATCGAACAAGGCTACCATGTCGCCATCTGCGAACAAATGGGGGACCAACCGATCAAAGGCCTCTTCCCCCGCAAGGTCGTGCGGATCGTGACCCCCGGCACGGTGACCGAACCCGGCCTCCTGCCCGGCGACGCCAACAACTACCTCGTCGCGGTCGTCCTCCACGAAAACCGCGCGGGGGTAGCGTATGCCGACATCACCACCGGCGAATTCGCCGCCACCGAACTTGGCACCGACGACGCCCCCGGCACCGACATCCTCGGCATGATCCGCGCCGAACTCATTCGCCTGCACCCCGCCGAAATTCTCTTCCCCGACAAAACCACCCTCGGCAACGAACTCCCCGGCCACCTCACCCCCTGGCCCGCCTGGCGCTTTGAAGAGGGACGCTGTACCGACGCCATCCTCCGCCATTTTGAAGCGGGAACCCTGGCCGGGTTTGGGCTACAAGGACACTCGCTCGCCACCCGCGCGGCCGGGGGCATCCTCCAATATCTCGGAGAAACGCAAGCCGCCGCCCTCAAATTACTCACCAGCCTCAGCGCGTACAGCCTCAGCGAGTTTATGACCCTCGACGCCGCCACCCGCCGCAACCTGGAATTGACCGAAACCATTCGGGGCGGGCAAGTCAAAGGCTCCCTGCTGGGGATGCTTGACTGCACCGTCTCCCCGATGGGCAAACGCCTGATGCGCCAGTGGGTCAGCAAACCCTTGCTCGATGTCGAGGCGATTCAAAAACGTCAGGATGGCCTCGCCTTTTTTTATGAAGATGGTTTACTCCGTTCCGAAATTCGGGCCGCGCTCAAACCACTCGGTGATCTCGAACGCCTGACCAACCGGGTCGTAGGGGGCACCGCGCAACCGCGCGATCTGGTTGCCATTCGTGCGACCCTCCGCCGCCTCCCCGCCCTCCGTCGTCTGCTTCCGGACGATGCCCTTGCCCTTCGCTTTGCCTTGCGCGGGTTTGATTTATGCCCCAACGAACTACGCCTGCTCGAAGCGGCGCTGGATGACGAACCCCCCGCCACTCTCGCGAACGTCGGCGTGATCCGCAAAGGGTTCTCCGCGGAACTGGACGGGGTGATGGCCGCCTCCAGCCACGCCCGCGAATGGATCGCCAACCTGGAATCGGTCGAACGCCAACGCACGGGCATCAAATCCCTCAAAGTCAGTTTTAACAAGGTCTTTGGCTACTACATCGAAGTCACCCACGCCAACACGGAGAGCATTCCCTCGGACTACATCCGCAAACAAACATTGGTCAACGCCGAACGCTACATCACCCCGGAGATGAAAGAGTACGAGACAAAGGTGCTAAACGCCGAAGATCGGATTCGGGAAATCGAACGGAATCTGTTCAATCAGGTGTGTTCCCAACTGAGCGGCGCGGCGGGCCATTTGCTGTCGGCGGCGCGGGCGCTGGCGCGGGTAGATGTCCTCGCCGCCCTGGCGGAGACTGCGGCTCTGAACGGGTTCACCCGCCCCCGCGTGGTCGCGGAAGATGTGCTCGATGTCCGCGAGGGGCGCCACCCGGTCGTAGAACAATCCCTTCGCGGGGAACGGTTCGTCCCGAATGATGTCGTGTACGAGGAGGGGGAACGGGTCCGCGTGATCACCGGCCCGAACATGTCCGGCAAATCCACGTTTCTCCGGCAAGTGGCGTTGATTACGTTGATGGCGCAGATGGGAAGTTTTGTCCCCGCGGCTTCGGCGACGATTGGGGTGGTGGATCGGATTTTTACCCGCATCGGGGCGCAGGATGAGATTCACGCAGGGCAGTCCACGTTTATGGTGGAGATGGTGGAGACGGCGAACATTTTGCATCACGCCACCCCGCGCAGTCTCCTGGTGTTGGACGAGATTGGGCGTGGCACCAGCACTTACGATGGCTTGTCGATTGCCTGGGCGGTGGTGGAATACATCCACAATCACCCGCGCCTCCGGGCAAAGACGCTGTTCGCCACCCATTATCACGAACTGACCCAACTCGCCGATCTGCTCCCCGGCGTGCGGAACTACAACGTCGCGGTGAGCGAGGGGGACGGGCGGGTGGTGTTTTTGCACAAGATCATCCCCGGTGGGGCGGATCGCTCTTACGGCATCCACGTGGCCCAACTGGCGGGCTTGCCCGGCCCGGTCATCCAACGCGCGGGGGAGATTATGAAGCAGTTGGAACTCAGCTCCGGCTCGGCGGTGAAAATCAACCGCGTCGCCGCCCAACAAATCGCCCTGTTCCCGGAGACGAATCCGTTGGTGGACGAGTTGAAGGGCCTGGACATCAACGCCATGTCGCCCATTGAGGCGTTGACGCGATTGTATGAGTGGAAGAAGCGTTTCAGTGGAACGTGAGAGACGAAGAACGCAGAATGTAGAGCATAGAACGCAGAACGCAGAAAAAGATAACTCCGTTTTCCGTTCTACACTCTACGTTTCTTATTTGAGGCGTTTTCTGAGGGCGAGAGCGTAATCGATGTAGCCTTGCGCGCGGTAGGTGTTTTTGGCTTCCGTGTTGCGCAGGCCGGTGAGGAGGTGGAGATACACTGCACCTTTTTCGCGAGCGAGGTCTTCCAGCCGGGTGGTAATCAGGCCGCTGATGGTTTCGCGCTGGGTGAGGTCCTCAACATACAGTTCGGTGATTTCCGCAAATGGTTCTTCTGCTGCGAGGGCGGGGACGACGCGCAGAAATGCAAACCCGGCGGGGTGGCCGTTTTGTTCGGCGATGAAGGCTGTCTCGGTCAGGCTGGTTTCCATCCGGGCGCGGATGTCATCGCTGGTGATTTCGCTGTTTTCGATAAACGAAAGCATGGGCGAAAGTTTTCGTGCGTCATCGGGGGTGGCGACGCGCACCGTCACTTGGATTGGGGGATTGGGGATCATGGTTGCCTCCGGTTGTGGTTTGCTACCCAGGGAGACAATAGCAGGGGTGGGAAGAGAGGTCAGTTGGGCTTGTGTTTCTGCTCTTGGTGGAGATACAATTTACACGGTAGCGTAGAGTTATTCTACATTTTATCGTGTAAATTGTCAAGAAAATTAGTGATGAAAAAAGGGCTGTAAAACAGCCCTTTTCAGGTTTCGTATTTGAACCCGGCACGTTCTGCGACGTAGCCAAGCAGTTTGGACATGGCTTTTTTGGGGGCGTAGATTTCTTTTTCCCACTCGCTGATGGTTTGTTGGCGGACGCCCAATTCTTCGGCCAGTTCCCCTTGGGAGGCGTTCATATGGTGGCGCAAGGCCCGAATCATGTCCGCATTCCAGAGAACCGTGTCTCCCGCACGGCGAATTTCGTATTTGAAAACGGGTTTTCTGAAGGTGATGAGAAATTTATCTAAATCGGCTTGGGCAACGTGGTATCCCGCACTCATCCAGGCGGAGGCTTGAACGGCCCCTGAACTACGGTTGCTCCACCAGGCCGGGTTGCGATGGGCTGAGGGAGGAAGCGGATGCCCCAAGAGCGTCTCGATTTCGGTCAGGGACAGGGAGATTTCATCCACACCGGATTTTGAGAGGACTTCATAGAGAGGGTGGTATTTGCTACCAGCTTTCATGGCTGAAATTATACTCTTTTTCCCCAAACACCTGTCCATTCGGGGAGCCGTGCCCAGTTGTTTTTGCGTATAGTCATGGATAATTCGGGGCCGAAGAAAAATTCTGTGAGGGCGATAGCCTCTTCGGCGCTGGCGAACTGGTAATCGGTTTGGATTTCCTGGCGGGTGAAGCCCCAGGTGTTTTCCAGCCACGCGTAGTAGGCGGCCAGCCCAGGGGAAGGGGGGCGGGGGGTGAGGCTTCCTGTCGAGAGGGTTTCCAGGATGATGAGCGCCCCGCCCGGTTGGACAACCCGGTGCATTTCGTCGAGGACGCGGCGGATTTCCGTTTGCCAGTATTCGTACCACCCGGTGAAATGTCCGATAGCCCAGCCGGCGGTGACGATCTCGAAGGTGGCGGGGGGAAAGGGGAGGGCGCGCATGTCGCTGGCGGTCAGTGTCCAAGTTCCAGCGGTTTGTCTTTTTTGGCGTTGGTTTTCGCGGAGCATGTCCCCATGCAGGTCGAGGCCGGTAACTTGGGCGGTCAGGCCGTGGAGGAGGAGCGGAAGGCGGCCCGTGCCCGTGCCCAGATCGAGGACCCGTGCCCCGCGCAAGTCGGTGATGCGTTCCAACGCGGGGAGGAGGTTTCGATCAATATCTTCGGCGGCGATAAAGCGATGGTAGGCATCGGCCTGGGTTTGGTAGATGTTGATGAAGTGATCCATTTTTGAATTTTAATCGAAAAGGCCAGCCGCACGGCTGGCCTTTTTGAGGGTCTCTGGAAATCGGCAGGAAGGTGTTTTGATGGGATGAGTCAACCGCGCGTCTTGGCGTTCAGGCGATTTGCGTTTAATTGCGGGGCAAGGTCGTATACAGGCCCACGAGGTTTCCACCGGGATCCTGGAATAAGGCAAACCAGCCCATACCGGGAATTTCATCCTTTGGTCGAATGGTTTTTCCACCATTCATTTCGATTTCGCGCAAAGAGACATCAATATCCTCTGTGTCGATATAAATCAGCGTACTGCCAACGGGCATATTTTCTGGGGCCGGGTTGAAGCCGCCTCCAAGTTCATTGTCTTCAACCGAAAACATGGAGTAATTCATTTCTTCTATGTGTTGGATTTTCCAGCCGAAAACTTTGTTGTAAAACTCGGAAGATTGCTTACGGTTGGTCGCGGAAATTTCAATGTGTACAATTGGGTGAGTGGACATGCGATAGCTCCTTTAGCGTAACTAATTTGGATGCCGATTGTAGCACATATGTTCTAGTTTGTCAACGCGATTTTTCCTTTCAAAGGGCTGGAAGTCAAAAAAAAAACACCCCAGGTGAGGGGTGTTTTTGTGAAATGTCAATTGAATTCTGTGGGACTAATCTGTGGGAAGGTGATCAAATACGTTGTGTTTGACGGCGTAGGCGGCGGCCTCTGAGCGGGTCGAGAGGTGGAGTTTGCTGAGGAGCGAGCTGACATAATTTCGCACAGTTTTTTCGCTGAGGAAAATATCGCTGGCGATTTCTTTGTTCGTTTTTCCTTCGGCAATCAGGGCCAGAACATGGAGTTCCCGATCCGTGAGGTTGGCGAAGGATTCATCTTCTGCTTTGCGGGAGGCTTCACGCACCCGGTCGAATACACGTTTGGTGACGGCGGGGTCGAGGAGGGAGTCCCCCCGCCCGATGGTTTCCAATGCTCGAATCAGTTCGTTGCTTCCGATTTGTTTGAGGACGTAGCCTGACGCACCCGCGGAGATAGCATCAAAGAGAAGTTCATCTTCAGCAAAGGAGGTGAGGACAACAATTTTGATTTTAGGGTATTTGGTGGTGATTTCGCGGGTAGCTTCAATGCCACTTTTCCCGGGAAGACGAATATCCATGACGACGACATCGGGTTCGTATCGTTCGACTTGTTGGAGCGCTTCATTTGCGCTTCCAGCCTCAGCGACCACCTGAAATTGGGTGTAGCGTGAAAGCAAAGATTTAATTCCTAAGCGAACCACCTCATGATCATCTACGAGCAAGATGCGTAATGACATAAGAATTGACCTCCAATGACCTAAAAGCTATAATCTACTTTTTCAACATATGTAGTGAATTCTATAAGTATAGCATAGCGCGGTAAGATACGGATGAATCGAAATTATCTCAAGTTATTATCAATCGTTTTGCCGGTATTGTTTTTTATGGGGTTAATCATTATTCGCGGCTCGTTGCCACAGTCTATCGTGGTGTGGGGGGGAGAATCTATTTTGATCATAGTGGCCTTATTGGGGACGGTTCTGTTTTCAAGTTGGGTTTTCCGATCCATTGAAAGAAACGAAGCCGAAATCCAGCATCAGTCTGACCAACTAGCCGCCCTGCATGAAGCGGCCTTGTCTTTGACGCGCGAGCTCGATTTAAACCTGGTGTTACAAAAGGTGGTTGATCTCGCACGTGAATTATCCAATGCAAAGTATGGGGCGTTAGGGGTGTTGGAGCCAGAAGGACGGTGGATTGATCAATTTATTTTTTCTGGCATTGATCATAAATTTCGCGGGAAGATGGGGGCACCTCCTCGCGGGCATGGTTTGTTAGGCGCAGTGATTGAAGAAGGGCGACCGATTCGAGTCTCGGTGATCGACTCAGACCAGCGTTCGTCTGGTTTTCCTGAAGTTCATCCGTTCATGCAATCTTTTCTTGGCGTTCCTATTCGGTTTAAGGATGAAGTCATTGGGGAATTGTATCTAGCCGATAAATTAGGGGAAGCCGATTTGGTTATAAATTTTTCAGCACAAGATGAGCGTTTGTTAGAAATGTTCGCTACCCAGGCGGCTATTGCGATCAAGAATGCCCAATTGTACAGGCAATCTCAGCAATTAACGATTTTTCAGGAACGAGAACGGTTTGGGATGGATTTGCATGATGGGATTATTCAATCCATTTATGCGATTGGATTAATGCTGGACGATACGCGGCATAGACTGGGCGAAGACGCGGACCCTGCCACGCAAGGGATTGATCAAGCAATTTCCGGATTGAATGAGGTAATTCGCGATATTCGTAATTACATTCTCGATTTACGTCCGAATCGTTTCCAAGGAAGAGACCTCAAAGAAGGCTTGAGTGAATTGGCGCGCGAACTACGCGCGAATTCATTTTTGGATGTGAATCTGGAGGCGAGTGAAATCGACGTTTCATCGTTGAATCCCGAAAACACGGTGGATGTTTTACATATTGTCCAGGAAAGTTTGTCAAATATTCGCAAACATGCGCGCGCAAGTTATGTGGAGATTCATTTGGATGCCGTCGATGGGCACTTGATTTTGACGATAAAGGATGATGGTATTGGCTTGAATCCTGAGCAACTCAAACACTCTACGGGAAATGGGTTACGGAATATGCGGGACCGTTCTCAGTTATTTGGTGGGACTTTTGATGCGATTTCTGCCTCAGAAGGGGGGACGCAAATTCGGGTAACGGTACCATTCGATATTGAATAAGAAAGGAATAGAGCAAAAATTTTCAAAAGAGCGGTCAAACCGCTCTTTTTTTCGGGGAGGTTCTTTTCTAAGCCTGGGCAGTTACGAATATTTAAGATAATTGTCCCAAAAAATGTATGACATATGCCACTGCGTGAATATGTTTTGTGCATGTTAAACTCGGTCATCTTTTAAGAGGATTTTGACCATGGTGCGCATCTTACTAGCAGATTCACACCCACAAGTTCGTGCCCAGTTAGCCAATCGATTAAAGCGGGAGCCAGATATCGAAATTGTCGCCCAGGCCGCGAATAGTGGACAAACTCTCCGATTTGCATTGTCTAGCCAACCTGATGTGCTTTTGATTGATCCCGTGATGCGGGATGGGTTTGGCTTAGCAAATCTGAGACAAATTGTTTCGCGTCTCCCTTCGATGGCGATTGTTGTATTGACGGCGTATGTCGATACAGCCCTGAAAATCGAACTCAATCGCATGGGCATTGATCATATCCTTGCGAAGGGATTGGCTTCAGAATATCTGGTGAATGAAATTCGGAATATTACTGCGGCTGTCATTGTTAGCTGAAAGTTGGCGGGTTTTTAACGATGGTTTCTACAGCCTTTTGGGGGGACAACATTGCTCCTGATGGAATTTTTGATTAGCCTAAGATGACCATATGCGGAAGGAGAGGTTAAGTTTTTGTAGGGGAGAAATAGAAACTTTACCCCCTCTGTGACGGTAACTGCCCCAAAAAACGTGCCGGAAACCATCAATATTCGACTCCGAAAGACGAAAATCCGAAAAACGTACCCGCCCGAAGACTCCTTGCTTTTCTGACCTTACTACAAAATTGACATGGCTTGATGCGGGTCAGCAATTCTCAGTTTGTACGAATGGCGTTCCTTAAAGGGCTATTTGAGTTCAACGAGGTCATTTTGTGGAACGCCGTTCGTTAGCCTGGTTCCATGGTGAAAATTGCTGGATGCGGGTATTCCTTCTGGGTAAACAAAACAGGGTAAGCAGTCACTGGATGCCGCTCACCCTGTTGAAAACAGAAATTTGGGAGGTGGATTACGGAGTATCTCGCACGGTGATCGGTAGGTAGATAGAGTAGATAGGTTGGGCCTCATATGCGCCCATATCCACAAGGGGTGGGGTGCCTGTGCCTGTATCGGGTACAATGGGGATGTCTGCGAGGCGCGGGTTGCCATCCAGGTCGGTGGTGACGGTGACGCTGAGGTTGTTTCCGGCGTCAACGGCAGGGGAGGCCAGATCGAGGTGCAGATCGCCGTTGAGGGGGGCTACAAACAGTGGATCGGCGTCTATGTTGCCGCCGCCGTCCGTGCCGAGGGTGAGGTCCCAGCCTGCGCCGGAGCCGCCGGAATCTTGGATGTCGCTGTAGGAGATGATGGAAACGCTAGAGGCATCATTGTATATCTGGTTACTCGAAATAAATGTAGCATTATTAGCCCACAGTATGGAGTTTGCGATGATTGGCCTACTAGACACACTGTTGGATATACCACCTCCCTCTTCAGCGGAATTCCCCCAAAATGTCACATTTGTAAAAATGGGACTACTGTTGCTGTTGCTAACGCCTCCTCCATAGTTTATAGCCAAATTCCCAATAAAGGTTGTATTTATGAGGGTGGGATTACTTACATTATTAAGTATTCCTCCCCCACTGTTCGAAACAATATTACTTTCAAAGGTGACGTTTATCAGGGTTGGATGGCTAGAATAGTTATGGATGCCGCCCCCGAGCTGAGCAGAATTTTCTCTAAAAATTACATTTGTCAGTTGTGGATGGCTTTGATAGTTATACATTCCACCCCCTGCAGAACGCGTAGAGTTATTGTTGAAAGAAACATATATAAGCGATGGATTACTGTAAATATTAGACATTCCACCTCCGCCGATGTATAAATTATCAGCCTTGTTTTTGATAAAAGAAACATAGGCAAGGGTTGGACTACTGTAATTATTGGCCATGCCGCCGCCTCGGTTAGCAATGAACTCCACATTTACCAGTAACGGATGACCGTTGTCATTATACATACCTCCTCCACTGTCATGAGGGTAAGTCCCGTTGGCCTGCCCTGCTGTGACAACGACCCCATCCAACCGCGTATTACTTAACACCCCTGTGCTTCTGACCACATGATACGCATTGTCCCCCGCAATATTCGCTGTATCCGTCACCACCCCATTCGGATCGGTCACGTCATTGTTATCCACGTCCCCGCTCAGCACGGTGACGTTCGCCTCCCAATCCCGCTGATCCAGCGTGGTCTCCGTCCCAGTAAACCCACCATAAATCGCTACCCCATTAACCAACGCAAACGTATCATTCACCGTTGTCCCAGGTTTGTGAACACCCGCCTGCACCCAAATCTGATCACCGCTCACCGCATTGAAAAGTGCGGTTTGCAGAGTACAGGGATTCTCCCAACTACTACAATCCTCCGCCCCGCCCGCAACCGGCGCGACATAAAGCACGGCCTCCTCTGGCCCCGCCAGCACGGGGAAAACAGCCCAGGCCAACGTTAATCCGACCGTGAGGGCAAAAAACATCGCGGAAATTCTAAAAATGCGAAACATGAGAGACTCCTTTGTTTTTCCTTCCTGGGGAGACATTCAGGCGTTTACAACCCGCAGTCTCATCCCCAACGCTACATCATTCACAGGCTAATTATCGCACAAGTTTCACAATTTTACCGTTCTCCAGGCCAAGTGCGTCGCACCTGGAAACGCCCCCTCCGCTTAAGTTACCTCCTTCCCCTCCACAAAAGTTAGCCTCCCATCCTCCGAAAAATCAACATCCATCTAATGACTCAGGGTGCATTTTCCTGTAAATAAACATTGAGGAAAATTTCACAATGTACCATTTTGTCATTGCCGATAACCGCAAATGTATTGGCTGTTACGCCTGTGTCGCCGCCTGCACGGAGAGTCATCGCCGCGCAGGTTTGCAGGCTTACCCCCGCCTGTTCATCACCCATACCTCAACCGGAACCGCGGCCATGGGTACCATGCCCATTGGCACAATGCCCATTCAATGCCGTCATTGTGAAGACGCGATGTGCGCGCTCGTGTGCCCCGTCCACGCCATCACCCACGCCGGAGACGCGATCCGGTTGAACGAGAGCTTGTGCATCGGATGTAAGATGTGCGCCCTCGCCTGTCCGTATGGGAATATCCTCCCCGGCGGGACACCCATCCCCGGTCAGACGCTGACCCAGGCCAATTACGCCTTCCTGAACACCCCCCTCGAACCCGATCCCATGTTCCTGCGCGAGATCAACTACCGCGAACAACTCTCCCTCCTCGCCTGGAACCTCGGCCAAAAATCCGTCGCAGTGAAGTGCGATCTCTGCTATTTCCGCGAACAAGGCCCGGCCTGCGTCGAGGCCTGCCCCCACCGCGCACTGGTGTTGATGAATGATGAAACGCAGGTGTCGGATGAAATGGTCGCGCGGATGAAAGCGGTGGCGGAGGTGGCTTGAAAGTCTCTTACTCCATCCCCGCCCCGGCGATGAAGTCGCCGGGCTACAAAACGACGCCGGATGAATCCGGCTAAAAAGCCCGTTTCAACGGGCGTCGTTTCGTAGCCGGGGGGTTCAGCCCCCGGCGGGTCCCAATAATCCCGTACCTGAAATTCTAGGAGCCTCCCCCTTGACCCCCATCTTCCTCTACCTCCTCTCCCTCGCCCTCTTCGGGGCGGGCGCGGTGATTTCGCTGATGTTGACAAACCGGAACGCGCGGCGGATTTCCGGGGGCATCGGCCTCGTGGCGTCGTTGGTGGGGTTGGGTGCGGCCCTCCTCGCCGCGGGGAGCACCGCGCCCCCCATGGTCACGCTCTTTCGGATGGCGATGTTCGGCGATTTGACCCTCACACTCGCTCCGCTTTCGGCGTTTTTTGTCGGCGTGATCACCGTTTTGGGCGCGGCGGCCAGCTTGTATTCCATTTCCTACCTCGAAGAATACGAAAAAGAACATAACCTGCGGGCGATGGGCTTTTTCACCAACCTGTTCCTGGCCGCGATGATGCTGGTCGTCACGGTGACAAATGCGTTTTATTTCCTGCTCTTTTGGGAGATGATGACGCTCACCTCCTATTTTCTGGTCACGTTTGAAAGCGAAAAGGAAGAATCGATCCGGGCGGGGTACCTGTACCTGCTCATCGCCCACGCGGGGTCCGCGCTGATCATGGCGGGATTTCTGATCCTGTACGGGCAGACGGGGAGTTTTGAGTTTGCCGTATTTCGGCAGGCGGCGCTTTCTCCGGCGGTGAAAAACGTCGTGTTTCTCCTGGCGTTCCTGGGGTTTGGGGCAAAGGCCGGGATGGTGCCCCTGCACATCTGGTTGCCCCGCGCCCACCCCGCCGCGCCCAGTCACATTTCCGCGCTGATGTCCGGGGTGATGATCAAAACGGCGGTGTACGGGATTTTGTTGGTGGGCGTCACCTGCCTGGGTACGCCGGAATGGTGGTGGGGCGGGGTGGTGCTGGGGTTCGGGGGGCTTTCGGCGGTGTTGGGCATTTTTTACGCATTGGCCGAACACGATCTGAAACGGTTGCTGGCGTATTCCAGCGTGGAAAACATCGGGATTATTTTTATGGGCGTGGGGCTGGGGATGATCGGCCTCGCGTTGCAACAACCTGTGCTGGCGGTGTTGGGTTTGCTGGCCGCGCTCTATCACCTGCTGAACCACGCCTTCTTCAAGGGTGCGCTATTCCTCGGCGCGGGGGCGGTGATTGGGCAGGTGGGGACGAAAAACCTGAACCGGATGGGCGGCCTCGCCCGGCAGATGCCCTGGACGGCGTTGATTTTCCTCGTGGGCGCGCTGTCCATCTCCGCGATGCCGCCGTTCAACGGGTTTGTGAGCGAGTGGTTCACGTATCAGGCCTTTTTCCTGGCGAGTGCCACGCCGTTGTTGGCAGTGCGGGTGTTTGCGCCGTTGTTCGCGGTTCTGCTCGCCCTGGCCGGGGCGTTTACGGTGATGGTGTACATCAAAGCGTATGGCGGCGCGTTTACAGGTCCGGCGCGCAGTCCCGCCTCGGCGTCCGCGCGGGAAGTGTCCGGGGGGATGCGCGCGGCGATGGCTTTCCTCGCACTCGGTTGTTTGGCGTTGGGGGTGGGCGCGTCGTGGATCACCCCGTGGTTGTCCGGGGTGGCGGCGAATTTGATCGGGGCCGCGCCCGTGGCGGTTTCGGGGGGCTGGACGACGTTCCCTGCGGATGCGGATCAGGCGGTGCTTTCGACCCCGTTGATCGCCATTTTGCTCGTCGGGTTGATGACGGTTCCGGTGATCCTCGTGGCCTTGTTCGGCGGATCGCGAGCCGGACGCCGGACGGGGGCGGAACCCTGGACGTGCGGGTACGGGTACTCCGCGCAGGTTGCGGTGTCCGCAAGCAGTTTTGACCAACCGGTACGAATCTCGTTCCAACCGTTTTACCGGGCGCGGACGTGGGTGGAAAAGCCGCTCCGCGCGATTGCCGCCTTCGCCCAAACCACGCAGGCATCCATCCAACGTGCCGAACCGGTGATTGAGTCCATCGTGACCCGCCCGACCACGCGTTTGATCGAACTGGCCGGGCAATGGATTCAAGCCTTGCAGATGGGCGATATTCGGGTGTATTGCCTGTACATCATCCTCACTCTGGCGATTTTGCTGATTGCCATTTTTGGAAGGAGTGGATTATGACCCCCTTGGGTTTGATCATCGTGGGGATTGCTCAAGCGGTGTTGCTTTTGCTGGTTGCGCCGCTGTTTTCCGGGTTTGTGCGGGTGATGCGGGCGAAGATGCACTCCCGCAAAGGCCCGCCGCTCCAACAGCAGTACCGGGACATCGCCAAACTGATGAAACGGCAGGAAGTGGTGTCTGAGCAGGCCGGGTGGATTTTCCGCGTGACGCCGTACCTGAGCCTGGCGACGATGCTGTTGGCCGCGTTGCTGATCCCCGTGCTGACGACACAATCGCCCATCGGGATGGCCGGGGATTTGATCTTTCTCGTGTATTTGTTCGCTCTGCCGCGCTTTTTCCTGTCGGTGGCGGGGCTGGAAACGGGGAGTAGTTTTGCGGGGATTGGGGCGCGGCGGGAGTTGTTCGTTTCGGCGCTGGTGGAGCCGGTTTTGTTGATGGTGATTTTTGTGATGGCGTTGCTGGCGGGTTCGTCAAACCTGGGGACGATCAGCACACAGGTCGCGTCTGGGCATTTTCCGTATTCGCTGGCGTTTTGGCTGGGGTTGGCGGCGTTCGCGTTTGCGACGTTTGTCGAGATGGGCAAACTCCCCTTCGACCTCGGGGAGGCCGAACAGGAATTGCAAGAAGGCCCGCTCGCGGAATACTCCGGGCGGGGGTTGGCGATCCTGAAATGGGCGATCTATCTCAAACAGGTGGTGCTGGTCGCCTTGTTTTTGGCGATATTCCTGCCCTTCGGCGCGATGACGACGTTTTCCGCCCTCGGAATTGTTGTCGCGCTCGTTTCGTTTATGCTGAAGGCGTTTGTCTTTTATTTCGTCGCCGCGATATTGGAAAATGCGATGGCGCGGATGCGCTTTATCAAAGTTCCGTCCGTCACCTGGCTCGCCCTCGGCGCGGCGGTGCTGTCGTTTGTGTTTTATTTAGCCAATGTATAGCAAATTTTTCCCATGTATATTGCGTATTGCGTATTCCGTATTTTGATCTTACGAAATACGGAATACGCAATACGTCTGGGAAAAGACTAGAGAGTTTTGAAGGTTTAAACCATGACTCAAATTCTCCTCGCCAGTATTTTATTGCCCTTCCTCGGCGGGTTGTTGGTGCTGGTGATCCCGCGGGGGTGGATCAAGCTGTTTAGCGACGGGGTGGCCCTGCTCACCTTTTTGTGCAGTTTGTTCGTCATGGTGGCCTTTACGACAGCGGGCAAAGCGCCGATCAATGTAGACGTGCTCTGGCTGGGGAACCAACTCGTTTTTGGGGTGGTGATGGACAAACTCAGCGTGTTGATCGGGTTGGCGGTGATTTTGGTCGGGTTTTTGATCGTCGTCTATTCCACGGGCTACCTCACCACCCAAAACCGCGAACACCCCGAAAAGAAGGTGGCGCGGCGATATTACTTTTTTCTGCTCCTGTTCATCGGCTCGATGGCGGGTTTTGTCTATTCGTCCACCATTTTGGGCTTGCTCGTCTTTTTTGAACTCACCGGCGTCTGTTCGTGGGGGCTGATCGGCTACTACGACGATGAAAAAGCTCGCCGCGCCGCGCTGAAAGCGATCATTGTTACCCAGGTCGCCTCGCTCGGGCTGTACATCGCCACCGCGTACTTTTTCGCCACCACGGGCAGTTTCCGGCTGGCGGACATGGCCGCGCTGCCGGATCACGCAAAAATCCTGATCTTCGTCGGCGTGCTGATTGCCGGGTTCGGGAAATCCGCGCAACTCCCGTTCCATTTCTGGTTACCGGACGCGATGGTAGCCCCGACCCCGATCAGTGCATACCTGCACGCGGCCTCGATGGTCAAAGTGGGCGTGTACCTGCTCGCGCGGGCGCTGATCTCCGCCGGGCACGTCCCCGAAGTGATCGGCACCGTCGGGTGCGTGATGGCGATTCTCACGATGCTGTACGGCTTCGCGATGTATTTTCCGCAGAAAGACCTCAAAAAACTGCTCGCCTATTCGACGATTACCCAGCTATCTTACATTTTTCTCGCCCTGTCGCTGTCCGTATTCGGCTCGAACATGGCGTTCAACGGCGCGGTGATGCACATTTTTAACCATGCCTTTGCAAAAAGCCTGTTTTTCCTGGTCGCGGGCGCGCTCAGTTTCACGACCGGGACACGGATGTTGCCCGCGTTGCGTGGCATTTCGGCCAAGATGCCCCTGATCGGGTTCAGTTTTGCCGTCGCCGCGCTCGCCGTGACGGGCGTGCCGCCGTTCAACGGATTTTTCAGCAAGTTCAGCATTTTCGCGGGCGGATTCGAGGCGGCGAAGATTCACCCGTTGCTCTACATGTTGGTGGGCATCGCCATGTTGGAGTCCATCGGCAGTTTCGCGTGGATTTTCTGGCGGTTCAGCGCCGCCGTGCCGGGCGAACCCTCGCCGGAAGTGGTCGCCGCGACGCCTTTGTCGCTTTCTATGCAGATCGTGTTGGTGACGCTGGCGATTCTCACGTTGGTGTCGGGCTTTTTTGCGGCGAGTTGGATTGGATGATGGTCTACAACGGATTTAGAAAGTAACGGATAAATTCTTAAAAATCCGTTCCCTTCCAAATCCGCTGTAGTACGTAGGAACGAATATGGTCAACCTCATCAATAGCTTAAGCGGTTTGCTCATCCTGACCTCGTTACTGGTCATCGAGACGAAAAAACTGCGCCTGTCCGCCATTTATTACGGGGTGCAGTCGGTGGTGTTGGTGCTGATCTTCCTGGCGCTGGCGGTCACGATGCATGCGGAACAACTGTACTGGTGGGCGGGCAGTGCGCTGATCACCAAAGCACTCCTCGTGCCCTATGTGCTGTTCCGTGCCCAGCAACGGATGGGGGATGTGGACGAGCCGGACGCGAACATGAAACCGGTCACGTCCATCGTCGTCGCGGCAGTGTCGCTGGTCGTGTCGTTCATCGTCATCAACCAACTGGATTTGAAGATCGCCGTCGAATTCAAACCCGCGCTGGCGGTCTCTGTGGCGCACTTTTTCTTTGGTCAGCTTTGTATTTTGACCCAACGAAACGTCCTCAAACAGGTATTGGGCTTTTGTCTGATGGAAAACGGCTCGCACCTGACCCTGGCGCTCCTGGCCTACGACGCCCCGGAACTGGTCGAAATCGGTATCGCCACCGACGCGGTCTTCGGCGTGGTGATCATGGTTATCCTGGTGGTGCAAATCTACAATAATCTGCACACATTGGATTCCGCCGCGCTTAAGACCCTCAAAGGTTAGATATGAATATCTCCCTGTCCTGGCTGTTACTGGTCCCCTTCATGCTCTCGCTCGTGATTTTTGCCCTGCGCGGGGTGGGGGTACGTGCCACGCGGCTGGTCGAAGGACTGCACCTGATCAGCATCACCGCCGTCCTCGTGCTGGCGTTGTGGGTGATTCAAGGGGTACTGACCGACGGAAGTGTGATCGCCCTAAATGACTGGCTCCATGTGGACGCACTGGCGGCGATCTTCCTGGGAATCATTGCCGTGGTGGGATTTTTGGTTGGGTTGTATTCGGTGGGCTACATCCGGCAAGACCTGAAAACCGGCGAATTGACCGAATCCCAAATCAGCCTGTATTACGGTCTGCTGAATCTGTTCCTGTTCACGATGCTCCTCGTCGTCACCGCGAACAACATCATTATGATGTGGGTGGCTATCGAGGCGACCACGCTCGGCTCGGCGTTTTTGGTGGGTCTGTACGGACACCGTGCCTCGTTGGAGGCAGCGTGGAAGTACGTCATCATCTGCACGGTGGGGGTGGCGTTTGGCCTGTACGGGACGATTCTCGTGTACTCGGACGCGGTCAACTTCCTGCAACACCCCGGCTCCGCCATTTTGTGGACGGAAATCGTGCGGAACGCGACCGCCCTCGACCCGACTCTGCTGAAACTGGCGTTTGTCTTCGTCGTGATCGGGTTCGGGACAAAGGCGGGGATTTTCCCGATGCACGCGTGGTTGCCCGACGCCCATAGCGAGGCGCCCAGCCCGGTCAGTGCGCTCCTTTCGGGCGTATTGCTGAATTGCGCGTTGTTCGTCGTGATCCGGTTTTCGATCATCCTCAACGAAGGTATCGGCCCGGACTTCACCCGGATGATTTTTCTCGTTTTCGGTGCCCTCTCCGTGACGACGTCCGCCCTGTTCATGTTTGCCCAGCGGGACATTAAACGCCTGCTGGCCTATTCCAGCGTAGAAAACATCGGCCTGATCTTGCTTGGGCTGGGGGTGGGTGGCCCGGTCGGGACGCTGGCCGCGCTGTTTCACGCCATCAATCACAGCCTCGTCAAAGCGTTGATGTTCTGCGCGTCCGGCAACGTGCTGATGAAATACCACACCCGCGATTTGTCCAAAATCAAAGGGATGTTGCAGGCCTCGCCGCTCACCGCGTTTCTGGTCGTGTTGGGCGGTTTGGCGCTGGCCGGAATGCCGCCCTTCAACATCTTTCTCAGCAAATTCGCCATCATCAGCGGCGGCATCCAGGCGGGTTATTTGGGACTGATGATCGTCTGCCTGCTTTTCCTCGCCATTGTGTTCGCTGCCTTCCTGCGCGTGGTCAGTTCGGCGGTCTTTGGCGATATGCCCAAAGACATGCTGAAAGGCGAAATCCGCGCGGGGTCTCTCGTGCCGTTGGCAGTCTTAGCCGTGCTGATTCTGACTCTGGGACTGTACATGCCCTCGCAAGTGGGCAGTTTGCTGAACGAGGCGGCGCAGGTGACGACGGGCGAGGTGGTTGGCTCGTTGGATGGTTTGTTGGTTGATTTAAAAAATAACGTAGCACCCTGAGCGGAGGGTTACGCCTGCGGCTTTGGGCAGGCGGAACCCGTAGTCGAAGGGCGCGGGGCATGGGCAAACGGCCTGTCTCGCGCAACCCGCATCCTTCGACTGCGCTCCGAAGACTACGCTCAGGATGCTCACAAAAGGAATGTGTTGACGGAGTAGCACCCTGAGCGGAGGGTTACGCCTGCGGCTTTGGGCAGGCGGAACCCGTAGTCGAAGGGTGCGGAACGTGGGAAAACGGCCTGTCTCGCGCAACCCGCATCCTTCGACTGCGCTCCGAAGACTACGCTCCGCTCAGGATGCTGCACTTGATTTAGTTAGAGCATTTACAGTAAAGGATATGTCATTACATGGTATTAACCGAAACCTCCCCCCGCATTGGACAAACATACGTCGCCGCCCTGCGAAACCGGTTTGGCGGGACGATCCAGGACGAATCCTGGCAAGCGCCCGATCAGGTCACGCTGACCGTGGATTTGAACAGCCTGCCCACCGTCGTCAAAACGCTCTACTACGACTTCGGCGGGTGGCTGTCCGTGGTCGCGGCGAACGATGAACGTCCGTTGAACGGTAATTTTGCGCTGTATTACGTGCTTTCGGTCGAAGGGCAGGATCACAATCCGAACGGGGCCGCGCCCCCGGAAAAGTGTTACATGATGATCCGCGCGGTGGTGCCCCCCCACGAGCCGGAATTCCCCTCGGTCGCGCCCCACGTCCCGGCCGCGATCTGGTACGAGCGCGAGGTGCGGGATATGTTCGGCATCCGCCCCATCGGCCTGCCCGACGAACGCCGCCTCGTCCTCCCTGACGATTGGCCGCCCGATCTGTATCCCCTCCGCAAAGATGCGATGGACTACCGCTTTCGCCCCGAACCCGTCACGGAAAACGAAACTTACGATTTCATCAACGTGGAAGGCGAAGGGATTGTGCAAGTTCCGTTGGGGCCTCTGCACATCACCTCCGACGAGCCGGGGCACTTCCGCCTGTACGTGGACGGGGAACACATCGTGGACGCCGATTATCGGCTGTTTTACGTCCATCGCGGCATGGAAAAACTCGCCGAGTCCCGTCTGAATTACGATCAGGTCACGTTTCTGGCGGATCGGATTTGTGGGATTTGCGGGTACGCACACAACGTCGCGTACTCCAACTCGGTCGAGCGGGCGTTGGGCATCCCCGTCCCGGAGCGGGCGCACTACATCCGCACGATTTTGCTGGAGGTCGAACGCCTGCACTCCCACCTGCTCAACCTGGGCTTGGCGTGTCACTTCGTCGGGTTTGACACGGGCTTTATGCAGTTTTTCCGGGTGCGCGAAAAGACGATGAAAATGGCCGAACTGCTCACCGGGACGCGCAAAACCTACGGGATGAACCTGATCGGCGGCGTGCGGCGGGATATTTTGAAGGAACAGCGTGTCCAAACCCTGCAATGGTGCGCCGAACTCCGCAAAGAAGTGACGGATTTGGTCGCGATGCTGTTGGAGACGCCGTACATCGTCCAACGCACGCAAAACGTCGGGCGGCTGGAACCGAACGTGGCGCGGGATTACAGTCCGGTCGGCCCCACCCTGCGCGGATCGGGGTTCGCCCGGGACATCCGCGTCATTCATCCTTATTGTGCCTATGATCGGGTGCCGTGGAAACTGACGTACAAAGACGGCTGTGATGTCCTTTCCCGAACGTTGATCCGCGCCGAGGAATTTTTCGAATCCCTCTCGATGGTGGAACGCTGTCTGGACGCGATGCCGGAAGGGCCGGTGCTGGTGGAAGGGTTCACCTACCGCCCGTATCAGTACGCCCTCGGGTATGTGGAGGCGCCGCGCGGCGAGGACATTCACTGGAGTATGTTGGGCGATAACCAAAAACTTTACCGGTGGCGATGCCGGGCCTCCAGCTACAACAACTGGCCGCCGCTCCGTTACATGCTCCGCAACAACACCATTTCCGACGCCCCGCTCATCGTCGCCAGCATTGACCCCTGCTATTCCTGCACCGAGCGGGTGACGGTTGTGGATGTGCGGAAGAAGAACGCGAAGATTATCCCGTACAAGGAATTGGAACGGTATTGCCGCGAAAAGAAGGATTCGCCGTTGAAAAACTACAGCGGATTTTGAAAGTAACGGATTTTAATGGGTTTTTATCCGTTGTCTTCTCGATCCGTTGTAGTCTGGAAAATGTTATGTTCAAACTGATCAAAGAAGTCCTCAAAGTTGGCGAGGCCACCCACCCCTACCCCTTCGCCCCGGTGGAACTGGCCCCTGGCTATCGCGGGAAACCGGAATACGACCCCGCGCAGTGCATCGCGTGTGCGGCCTGTACGGTGGCCTGTCCCCCCAACGCCCTCTCGATGGAAACCGACCTCGATCAGGGCACGCGCACCTGGGCGATTTTTTACGGGCGGTGCATTTTCTGCGCCCGGTGCGAAGAAGTCTGCCCGACCGGGGCGATCCGGCTCGGCGCGGATTTTGAACTGGCCTCGTTCAGCCGGGACGATTTGACGGTCACCGCCCAATTCCGGCTCGCCGCGTGTCGTCGGTGCGGGGCATACTTTACTTCGGAAAAATCCCTGGCGCATGTGATGAACTTGCTCGATCAGGCCGGGCTATCTGCGGGAGAAGAGGAAAACAGGAAAGCTCTCCTGCACATGTGCCCGGCCTGCCGCCGTCAAACGGAAATCTCCCGCCTCATCCCCGTGGTTCAGGAGGTGTTCCATGTTTAACATCAAAACCGACAGCGCCTTCGCCGTCCGCCCGGACGAGGATATGGATCGGCTCAAAGGCGCTCTGCTCAAAGATATTCAGCGCTCGGCGTATGTGTACCGGGTGGACTGCGGGGGCTGTAATGGGTGCGAGATCGAAATCTTCGCGGCAATCACACCTATTTTTGACGCGGAACGGTTCGGGATCAAGGTCGTTTCCTCGCCCCGGCACGCGGACATCCTCGTGTACACGGGGGCGATGACCCGCTCGATGCGCGTCCCTGCCCTGCGCGCCTACCACGCCGCGCCCGACCCGAAAATTTGCGTCGCCTACGGGGCGTGCGGTTGTTCCGGTGGGATTTTCCATGATTTGTACGGGGTGTGGGGCGGCGCGGACAAAATCCTGCCCATTGACCTGTACATCCCCGGTTGTCCTCCCACGCCGCCCGCGACGATTCACGGGTTCGCGGTCGCGCTCGGTTTGCTCACCCAAAAGATGAAAGTCCAGCACCACGTTCAACCCAACGGCGAACAGGCCGAATTACGGTTCCCGGACATCCCCCTGGCCCTCCGCATCGAAGTCGAACGAGCCGCGCGCCGCATGGCGGGTTACTGGCACGGGCCGCGGATTGCCAGCACATTCCTGAATTTTGTGCAATCTGATCCCAAGCAGGTTGCTCCCGCTATGAACGCGTATTTGCGCGAGCAGAATGATCCGCGGCTGGCGGAGATTATGGGTTTGCTGTTGAAAATTTATCAGTCCGGCGATTGAAATCGCGGCGACATTTACGAAGCCTGCCTTCGCAGGCTGATGAGTCGGCGGAGGCCGACTTTGTAATCGGTAGGTGCAGTTTCAACTGCCATTCTTCAAATATGACCACCGTTTCCATCTACCAACTCCACACCAAATTCGTCAACCAGCGCGAGGACGTGCCTGAAGAGGCGCGGCAGGTGGTGTATTACTCGCTCGCGGTGGGGCATCATGTGGGGGTGATGGATTGTTTTTCGAGTCTGGCGGAGATTCCGTGGGGGGAGTTCGCCGCGTGGGTGGGGCAGTTACCCGCGGGGCCAGGGAAAGAAAAGTTGACGGGCGTGATCCGCTGGGGGGAGATCGAGGTTAACCGCAGTCATGTGGAGATGTTGAGGCCGTTATTCGCCCGCCCGGATTCCCCAGCGTGGGGGGCGGTTTTTACGCAGTGTTTGCAAGGCATGGTGCAGGAACCGGCGTTGTATTTGATGGTGAGAAAACGGAGCTAATGCGTATTGCGTATAGCCTGAGCCAAGGGCGGAGTACGAAATACGCAATACGAAATACGGACGATAGATGAAACCTAACCTGATATTGACAGTCGGTAACGGGATGATGGGGGATGATGGCGCGGGGGTGCTGTTGGCGCAACGGTTGCGGGAGGCGCCGTTGGCGGATTGGGAAGTGTTGAACGGCGGTTCGATGCCCGAAAACGTGCTCCACCTCGTGCGGGAATTGTCCCCCCGTCGCGTGCTGGTGGTGGACGCCTCGGACATGGACCTCGCCCCCGGCAGTGTGCGCCTGATCCCGGCGGCGAGGCTGGATGAACCATTTTTACTCACCACCCATGCCCTGCCGCTCACGTACCTGATCGAGGCGTTGCGCGAGTTCGTGCCACAGGTCGAGTTGCTCGGTATCCAGCCGGAGATCGTCGCGTTTGGCTTTCCGATGTCCGGGGCGGTCAGAGCGGCGGTGGAGGGGGTGGTTCAGGATTTGAAAGCAGGCCGTGCGTGGAGCCTGCTGGAGGTTTAACGGCCTCAGACTTCCGAAGTTGAAGAAAACTTCGGAAGTCTGGGAAAGGAACATACAACGATGATTACAGTCAAAGATCTCATCAAAAAAGGCGGCAGTTCGACGGTGGTGGTTTCTCCGGCGGATACGGTGTACCGCGCTTTGCAACTGATGGCGGAGAACAACGTGGGCGCGGTGATGATTGCGGACAGCGGGCAGACGCTGGGCATTTTTACCGAGCGCGATTATTGCCGGAAGATCATCCTCATGGGGCGGTCGTCGCTGAATACGCCGATTCAAGACATTATGACGAAACAGATGATCACGGTTTCCCCGGCGCAATCGCTGGAGGAATGCCTGGAATTGATGACGAAATATCACATTCGCCATTTGCCCGTGCAGGAGGATGGAAAACTGATCGGGATCGTTTCGATGCGGAATGTGATGGAGATGATTATTTCGATGAAGCAAGAGCGGATCGAGCAGTTGGAGAACTATATTTTGGGGACGGATTACAACCACTAATCCGATTTTTTCCTACAACGGTTGGCATGTCGCACAGGTGTAGACCGCCCCGCCCATGAAGGCCTCTTTGCGGATGGGCGTGCCACAGTTTGGGCAAGGCGTATCCACTGTGTTTTTGCTCAAGATCGTCTGGTAGCCGCCCGGGTGGCCAAAGAAATCGCGTTCCGTATCCCGCCCGCCCTGACTTGTCATAGCGGACAAAACATCTTTCGTAGCGGTATATAAATTCGCTTTGTCGGAGGGGGATAATGTGCTGAGTTTACGCCGGGGATGGACCCGCGCGGTCCAGAGAATATCTTGTAGCACACCGTTGCCCAGGCCGGGAATTCGCTGTTTGGTCGCAAGGAACTCTTTCGCGGAGATTGAATCGAGGCTCCCGGCAAACAGGCTCACGAAATAAGCTGGGTCAAAAGCCGCTGAGAAGGGGGAGGGTTTCTGTTTGGCGATTCGATAATCAATCAGACTTCCTTCTTCCCCTCTGGAAAGACACAACATCCCACCCCACATTTGCACGGTACAACTCAGTGCGGTGCAATCCTCAAATTCAATCCATAATTGATGCTTTTTGGGCGGCTTTTCTCCTTTGGCATGATACAAAATGGGCGTACTGATCACGAGCACTTTATCTTCGGCATGAATCTCCACATAATTGCCGAAGGCGGCAGTATTCTGGATTACTTTTCCTGTCAGCATGGATGGATAATGGATCGGATCGCCCGTAAACCAGGCGAATTTATGAGGAGAGGCATTGGCGATCACGTGGATAATCCGTTGGCCCGTTAAAGTCTTTTTAATTTGCTCAGCAAGGACGGTGGCTTCAGGTAACTCGATCATGGGAAATCTCCTAGTAATTTTTTAGACTTGAAAGATATTCATACACCGATTGTAATTACTCAAGCCTTCAGAGAAGTTTCCCCGAAAAAAGGGTGGGTGGGGATGTACATCCCCACCACTCTTTTTTCGGGAGACATTCAACCCCGGCTGAGTGGTTACCACCGATTTTTAATTCACGTTCGTTGACGCTAAATTCAGCGCTTTAACCCGATCACAAAGGGGCCGGTTATTTCTGCGCGGTCACGAACCAATTGTGGGGGATGTTGGGCATTTTAGTCGGGATGACCGGTAAAATCCAACGTCCGTGGTGGGCGTCCGGTTGCCCGGCTTGGGTCAGGTTCGCACGCCATCCCAATCCGGCGAGAAATCCTTCCGGATCATCTAACGTGCCAATCCACGGGGCACCTGAGGCGGCTTGCATCTCCACCCAGGCGCGGGTGAGGGGGTGGGTGAGGATGGCACGATTGATGATGTCGAAAGCTAACCAACTCCCGGGGGCGGTGATCTCGGAAACTTGTTGAAGGATGCGCTGAACTTGATCGTTCTTAAGATAAAAAAGGAAGCCTTCCAGTAACCAAAGGGAGGGTTGTTGCGGCTCGAATCCGGAATTTACGAGGGCGGGGGGCCACGGACCGACCAAATCTTGCTCGATCACTTTTCGCATACAGGTGGGTTTTGCACCCTGTACGGCAAGTACTTGTTCTTTGTGTTGCAGGACATCCGCTTGATCTAACTCGAAAATTTCCGTCCCCTCCGGCCAGGGCAGGCGGAAGGCGCGTGTATCCAGTCCGGCGGCGAGCAGAACCACCTGACGAACGGCGTGTTCTTGGGTTACGCGTTGTAAAAAATCGTCAAAATACCGCGTCCGCAAGAGGATGGGAATCACTTTATCTTCGGTCCGTTGGGCGAGCCACTCCGCGCCTTCCTGACCGGCGAGGGCGGCGGCCCAGGGATCGTGAAACAGCGCATCCGGGCGCTTACTTTCCAGCGCCCGGACACTGGCTGTCCATCGCGCAGTGGATGACAAAAATGCTTTGGAGGATAGGGTTTCGTTCATGGTTGTCTCCTGGTTTCCCTGAGCGCTTGAAAATTGGCTGTCTCCGTTTGGCGTCTGAATAGTTCTCTTGGGTCTTGGGATGAATGTTCCGAACGTTTACTCTGGATAGGGTAGAATGTTATAAATTCTTATCTTCATCTGGTAAAAAATATTCGGGACTCCCAAAAATTTTATATGTTCGCGCTCCACTCTGCACCTACTATTTTAACCCGCCGTTTAGCCCGTTGGCAATGGCAAGTTCCATTGTTTGTCGTTTGCACCCTGGCCTTATTAGAATTAATTGAACATGCGTGGCTTGAACAGTTTCCACCCGCAGTACACGAATTTGGCGAGCGTATTTTGCTGGGCTTTGAGGTGATATCTTATGCAGTATTTTTCCCGCTGATTCTGTGGTGGGGGATCGCTTTTTTGCGAAGAAGCGTCGAGGAGACGGAACAAGCCAAAGAAGCTCTCCAAAGATCGCATGTGTCTTTACAAAATGTCAACCAACGCCTGGAATTTTTGATCCAGGTTAATCATCGTTTAGCCACGGTCGTGGATGAAGAAACGCTCTTGGAAGAGATCACCCAGCTTTCCCTCGAAGTGAGTGAGGAGATGGGGTGTATGACGCTTTTTTTTGACGAACGTGGAAAACCATCTAAATCTCATTCAAGAGGGGAAGTCGATCGGACAATTTTAGATGCCTGGGAATCACACCTGGCTGTGCATAGTGAGCAGGGACATTATTGCGCCCATTGTCAAATGCGCTCGGCCACCAGCGCGGAATCATGCCCGTTATTACAATTTCGTTTACCCAACAAATCTACAAAAAAAATTTACTGCATGAATTTACAACGAGGGACACATATCTACGGGGTGATTACCTTGTTCCTGAAGGATGAACTTCACCCCACCGCCAAAGTTTTGGCATTGTTAGACTCGATGGTTGCGGAAATGTCCCTGGTTTTGGAAGCCTACCGCCTTCGCTCGCGTGAAATGAAGACCCTCTATCACCTGCAACAATCCCGCCAATTACAAAACCTAAATGAGGAGTTAGCCGAAGTCTTAGAACATCTGGCAGATGCATTGGAAATTAAAGGAGCAGGCGTCTTTTTAGCGGGACAAGACTCAGCCGAATTCCAATTGGTGGCCGAAACCGGTAAACCCCTGGGGACGAAAATTGGGTTGGTATCTGGCCTGGCCAATACTGCACAAAATGCCGAGACCCCTTTTGTCGTCAGTGATCTGGACTTGTACAGCGAAGGGGGTCAGAGCACCCTCTTGATTGCGCCCATCTGTTTGGACAAAAATGCCTTAGGATGCCTGGTCCTGTGGGACGAAAAAGCGCAACCGTTTTCCCGGCGTCACTTTCGCATCTCCGCCATGGTCGCCGGACAACTGGCGTTTCTGGTCGAAAACCATCGCCTTTATGCCCGCGCCGAATATCAAGCCGCCCTTGCCGAACGCTCTCGTCTGGCGCGGGAAATTCATGATGGGTTAGCCCAAACATTAGGCTACTTGAAATTGCGCGCGGCCCAAATCGATCGCTGGATGGAAGATGGCGATCACCCACGCGTCAAAATCGGCTTTGGAAAATTGCGCGCCTTGATCGGCGAAGCCTATCTGGATACCCGCGAAGCTATTGACGGGTTACGGATTCAAGCCGGGAACCGCGCGAACCAGGATTGGTTACGACAAATCGTGGATGAGTTCCAAAGTCTGAGCAATATCCCCGTTTCCCTAGACGCAACGCCTTCGATCCTTCTACCACCCGAAGTTCAAGGACAACTCCAGCGCATCATCCAAGAATCCTTAAGCAATATTCGGAAACATGCCCAGGCATCTGCGGTTCAGATTCAATGGCAGTGTGAACCGACCTGTCTGTCCGTCTGTATTTCGGATAACGGACAGGGATTTGATCCCGAAGATGTCCCCGTCTCCGCCCGGCATGGGTTACGCATCATGCGCGAACGTGCGGAATTGCTCGGGGCGATGTTTGACTTGCAGAGTCAATGGGAGCACGGAACACACGTCACCATCACCCTACCCCTGCGTTATCTGGAGAGTATCCATGGCTAAACAAATCCGTATTCTCATTGCGGATGATCACGCCCTGTTTCGGCGGGGCCTGGCCGAATTGCTCAGTGAACAACCCGATTTTTTACTCGTCGGCGAAGCGCGCAGTGGCCCGGAAGGGGTACAGTTGGCTCACCAGTTTCAGCCCGATGTCATGCTCATGGATGTTCACATGCCCGGCGGGGGGGGCATTGAGGCCGTGCAAATCCTCAAGCGCACCTCAAAAGTCCGGATTTTGATGCTCACCATTTCGGAAAAAGATGATGATCTTCTCAGCGCGATCACCGCCGGGGCGGATGGCTACCTCCTCAAAAGCGCCGAACCGGACGAACTCTGCGAGGCGATCCGGCTCGTCGCCCGCGGGCAGGCGTACCTGTCCCAAAAAGTGGTCGGAACCGTGATGCGCGCCGCCGCCGGACATCATGATCCCCACGCAGATTCGCTCCTCAGCGCCCGTGAGGCCGAGATTTTAACCGCCCTCGCGCGGGGGGCCACCAACACCGAAATCGCCCACATGCTGACGATTTCCCCCAACACGGTCAAAACCCATGTCCGTAACATCTTCGAGAAACTCACCGTGGCGAACCGTGCCGAAGCTGTGGCGCGGGCGGTTTCTTTGGGGTTGATCAATCTCTGAGGGCAAAAGCCGTTCGGTTAACGCCCCCTCGCTCAAACGGGTGATGCTACCATCACCCGTTTTGTATTTAAGTTCACCCCCTCAGTCATGCGTTGTGTGGATACCCCCCCTGAAACGGCGGGTCTACAATGTTAATAGAGCCTTAATCAACCTTGATGTGGACCTTATGCCCCTTTCCTTCATTGAATATTGGATGTCTCCTGAAACCCGGAGCAGTATGCCCGATACGCGTGTCGCCTTATTTTCCTCGCATAGTTTATTCCGTGAGGGCTTGGCGCGAGTCTTGGCGAATGTTCCAAACCTGACGATTGTCGGGCAGGCGACGACCTATGAGGACATGGAAAAATTAGCCAGTGAACAAACCGTGAATGTGATCCTGGCCGCGCAGGTGGAAAATGACCCTGCCTGTATGGAAACTATCGGACGGTTGTTATTGTTGAACGGGGTACGCGTGATTACGGTCAATCTGGATGAATCTACGATGCAAGTTTATCGGCGCGAACCTGTGGGTGAAGCCTCCGTCGAGGCCCTCATCGCCGCTCTGACCAAGCCTGAACCATAAAGGAGTACAAGCATGAAACATATTATCGGCGTGATTGCCTTCATTGCAGTCATTACATTGGCGGCGTGGGCCTGGCTAGGAACCAGCTTTAGCACGCTTCTACCGGCTCGCGCCAGTGAAGAAGCCGTCTATGTGGACCGGCTTTTTGGGATGCACCTCTATGTCATCGCTTTTTTGTTTGCCCTCATCATTGGGTTTATGCTCTATAGTGTGGTCGTTTTCCGGCAAAAGGCGGGAGATCGTGGGGATGGCGCCTATTTCCACGGTAACTCCACCCTGGAAGTGGTGTGGACCATTATCCCTCTCGGTACGGTGCTTTACTTTTCCGTGCTCGGTGCCCAGTACCTGAAAGAAATCACCGCTCCGGAGCCAAACGAACTGGTTGTACAAGTGATTTCCTCGCAGTGGAACTGGCGGTTCGACTACCCAGAGTATGGCATTAGCTCTTCAGAATTGTATCTCCCCAATAATCGCCAAATTTTGCTCGAAATCTCGGCGTTGGATGTCATCCACTCGTTTTGGGTCCCGGAATTCCGCATCAAACAGGACGCTGTACCTGGCATGGTCAAACCCCTGCGGATCACCCCCACCCAACTGGGCGATTTTTCGGTCATGTGCGCGGAATTATGCGGCAAAGACCACGCGTATATGATCTCTGCTGTCCATGTGGTGGAACAAGCCGCGTTTGACGACTGGGTTCGTTCCCTGACAGCCACCCCCGAGGCCGAAGTCACCCTGGCGGATCGTGGACGCGAACTCGCGGAACTTAATGGTTGTTTCAAATGCCATTCGATTGATGGCAGTGCGGGAGACGGCCCAAGCTGGTTGGGCGCGTTTGGCGAAGAAGTTCAGTTGGAAGATGGTTCTACGTTGACCGCGGATGAAGCCTACCTTCGCAACTCCATTTTGAATCCCCAGGAACAAATTGTTGCGGGGTTTGCCGGGGTAAATATGCCGGCCACCTTTGGACGGGTGCTTTCAGAAGAAGACATCACCGCCATTATTGATTTCATCAAGAGTTTGGGTACAGAGGAATAGGAACGTAAGGAGCCTGGAACCAACCTTCCATGCCCCTTTAATCTACAGGAGGCTGATATGACCTTACTTTCTTTAGGTATCATTCGCGGGATCATCGGGCAGATCATTGGCACCGCCCTGGGAATGGGCCTGGTGACCGGCATTCGTGCCCTGATGGGCTTGCCCGCCTGGAAAGCCGAACCAGCCACGGTGCTCGGCGCGTTGGTCGGCGCTGTGGGTTTTATGATCGGCGTCGGAGCGCTGTCCGATTGGTTCAAGTGGATGAAGGGCGAAGAAACCCCCTTCCACCACGGGCCGCCCGAAGGCAAACCTGCCTGGACGCGCTATTTCGGTGTGGATTACAGCCACAAAGTGATCGGCGTGCAGTACACCGTCACCGGGATTTTGGTAGTGCTCGTGGCAGGGTTGTTTGCCCTGATCTTTCGCACCGAACTGCTCCAATCACAACTGCAATTTCTCACTACCGATCAATTCAACACCCTGATCGGGTTACATGGCATTGTGATGATTGCGGGCATCCTGATTGGGGTGGGTGGGATGGGCAACTATCTGGTGCCACTGATGATCGGGGCAGAAGATATGGCGTTTCCCCGGCTGAATGCATTCGCCTACTGGATCAACGTCCCTGGCGCGTTGCTCGTGTTAGCCAGCCTCGTGACCGGCGGGTTTGACACCGGTTGGACGGGTTACCCCCCGCTGGCGATCCTCGCCCCGCTTGGCATCCAGCTCTTTTTCCTGGGGGTGTATCTGATCGGGTTGTCCTCCATTTTAGGGTCGCTGAACCTGATCATCACCACCTTCACCATGCGGGCGAAAGGGATGACGCTCTTTCGGATGCCCATTTTTGTATGGGCGAGTCTTGCGACCAGCCTCATTCAGTTGACGGCTACGCAGTTGATTGGGCTTTCGTTTTTGATGAATGTTGTTCAGCGGGTGTTGGGCATGGGCTTTTTTGACCCGAACCTGACCGCGCACGCGCTTGAGGTAGGTGCCCCTCCGGGGAACGTGATCCTGTTCCAACATCTGTTTTGGTTTTACTCGCACCCTGCTGTGTATGTGTTCATCCTGCCTGGGTTGGGCATCATCAGCGAATTGCTCCCGGTGTTTTCCCGCAAGCCGTTGTTTGGCTATAAGTGGATCGCCCTTTCCAGCCTGACGATTGCGTTGGTGGGTTTTCTGGTGTGGGCTCACCATATGTTCACCGCCGGCATGGAAGAGTTTTTGCGTATCCCGTTCTCCTTTGCGACGTTGTTGGTCGCGGTGCCGACGGGGGTGAAGTTCTTCAGTTGGATTGGGACGATTTGGATGGGCAAACTCCGGTTCCCAACGCCGATGTTGTTTGTCCTCGGGGCCATTTCGGTATTTCTCATCGGCGGGCTGACGGGGCCGCCCAATGGCACGGTGACAACGGATCTGTTCCTGCACGATACCTATTGGATTGTGGGACATTTCCACGCCACCATGTTTGGCGGGTTTGTTTTTCCGTTTTTTGCGGCGGTTTACTATTGGTTCCCCAAAGTGACCGGACGGAAATATAACGAGACGCTGGGCAAAATTCACTTCTGGTTGATGACCCCTGGCTTTTGGGTGCAAAGTTTCTCTCAGATGTGGGTGGGTTTGCACGGGATGCGTCGCCGTGTGGCGGATTACGACCCCGCGTTGGGGCTGGAAACCGGACATCTGCTGACCACTGTCGCCGCGTTCGTCATTGGGGTCTCGGTGTTGATCATGATCTATAACCTGGTCGTCAGCGCCCGCAAAGGTGAAGTGGCCGAGGCGAATCCCTGGGATTCACGCTCGCCGGAATTCCAAATCCCGTCCCCGATCCCCGAACACAGTTACGCCCATCCTTTGGTGGTGACGGGTGAACCCTACGATTATGGGTTGCCGGGTTCGGTGTATGTCAAGATGCAACCCTCCGGCTCCCATGCCGCGGATTGATGGAGATGCACGCATGAGCAAAAAAGACAAAACCCCTACAAAAAATCAGGCTGAGAAAAAAGCCTCCGCCCTCCGCCTGGGGATTACGATCCTGATCGCTTTGGGTACCCTCACAGGTGTCGAATACTGGATCAGTTTTCTGGAAACCCCAAGCATTGCCCTGTTCATCATCGCCTTGTTCAAAGCCGGGCTGATCCTTCAATACTTTATGCACATTAACGGCCTGTGGTCGGATGAGGAGAGTCACTGATGAGCGCTGTCGCTACCACGAACGAAGCCTATCAACGCCAGCTTTACCGGAACAAATGGGGCATGTGGCTCTTTTTCTTCTCGGAAGCCTTCATGTTTGCCGGGTTACTGGTTTCCCGTTTTTATCTCTGGGGCAACACTCGCCCCGATCTCGATCAGAACTTGGGTCTGTTCGTGACCACTATCCTGCTTTTTAGCAGTTTCTTCATGAACCGTGCGGAGATGATGATGAAGTTCGGTGACCGCAAAGGGATGCTGAACAACCTTCTGCTCACCGCGCTGTTAGGGTTCGCCTTTTTGGTCGGGGTGGTCGGGTTCGAGTGGCGCGGCCACATCCGCCCCACGGATGGGGCGTTTGGGGCTGTGTTGTATGGGATGACCGGGATGCACGCCCTGCATATTGTCAGTGGCCTTGTCTTTATCCTGATTGTCTGGAACAACGGACGCAAAGGCCACTACTCGCCCGAACGTTACTGGGGCGTGCATGCCTGCGCCATCTGGTGGCACTATGTGGACCTGGTGTGGGTGTTCTTTTACCCGGCCCTGTATTTGATGGGAACGGTGGTGCGGTGAAGAAGGTGAAGAAGGTAAATACGGTAAAGAAGGTAAATAGGGTACATAAAGTAAACAGGTAATCCCCTATCTCCCTTATCTACCTTATTTACTCTATCTACTCTATCTACTCTATCTCCCAGCCCCCCCATGTCCCCCCTCACCCTCGCCGTGCTCCAATCCTGGGACCTGCGTCCCGGCGTCATCCTGGTCATTTGCCTGGCTGGCTTCCTGTATACGCGCGGGTGGTTGAAGCTACGGACTTTCCATCAGGCCACCGACACCCCAAAATCTGCAAGCCGCAAGACGCAAGCGAACTGGCGTCTCGTCTCCTACTGGACGGGCCTTACCCTTCTGCTGATCTCTCTGGTCTCCCCGATTGATGTTTTAGGTGGCTACCTGTTCACCTTCCACATGATCCAGCATTTACTGATGATGATGTTCGCCCCGCCGCTCCTGTGGCTTGCCAATCCCTTCCCGGCCTTGTTGTGGGGCCTGCCTGCGACCTTGCGTCTCGTCGTCGCGCGGGCTTTCCTCCCGGAGTCCCCTCTGCGCCGGGGGCTTGCCGCCCTGTCCCAACCCGGTTGGGCGTGGATGATCTTCGTCACCATCTACATCGGTTGGCATGACCCCAACGCCTACAACGCCGCCCTCGAACGCGAGTGGGTTCACGATCTCGAACACCTCACTTTTTTTAGTGTTGCCATGCTCATGTCCTGGCTCATCACCAGTGCCGCCCCTCGTGTTCAGACTCCGCTGAAAGCCGGGCTGAAAATTGCCCTGCTTCTGGCTCTTGTCCCCGTAAACATGGCGGCAGGCATCGCCATCACCTTCTCTCAAACGTTGATCTACACCTATTACGAAAGCGCGCCCCGGTTGTTTGGGCTAACGGTCATGCAAGACCAAATGATCGGCGGTACGCTCATGTGGATTCCGGGCAGTATGATGTATCTCGTCGGCGTGTTGGTCCTCGTGGCGCGGCTCTTCAAAGCAGAAGAACAGAAACATCTGCTCACTCCTGTGCGATGGTTGCCCGATGAGAAAATTCTGACTCCGGGATGGGGTGAACAAGGATGACCGCACGCGGACCCGCCTCCCACCTTGTATTTCGTACCCTGGCCGGGGTACTCCTTGCCCTGGCGGGGTGCCTGTTCCCGATCCGTCTCGCCTCCGCCCATGGGGGAGGCGTCCCTCGTCTTTCCAACGTGCAGACCGGCCCGTACATGGTTTCCGCCTGGACGCAAGGTGATCCCCTCCGCGTGGGCGTGCTCCACGTCAGTGTCGCTGTCACCCACCCCGAGAACGGCGTTCCGATTTTTGCCGCCGCTGTCACCGTCCGCCTCCTCCCCTCAGATGGCAGTGCCCCGCTCGTCGCAGAAGCGCTGATCGGCAACGCCGCTAACAAATTCATCCACGAAGCCGATCTCACCGTCCCCGCGCAAGGTCTTTGGACGGTTGAAATCCAAGTGGATGGGTTGGCGGGGACAGGTACTGCTACCTTTTCGCTCAAAATATATCCCCCATTGCCCGCGTGGTTCCCCGGC
>WBZL01000411.1_pt1 | contig 47967 bp, 44 predicted proteins | sample 5204291 | NCBI WGS metagenome assembly WBZL01 (sample SAMN12344345, study PRJNA552823) | activated sludge metagenome | biome: Activated sludge suspended growth; feature: Nitrification reactor; material: Wastewater; isolation source: activated sludge from nitrification reactor of wastewater... | reverse complement strand
TCAACGCCATGGCCTCGGCCGACCCGGCCCATGCGACAGACTACCGGACAAATGCCACGACCTACCTTCAAACACTCGCCCGCGTCCAGGATGAAACGCTGGGCCTCCTGAAACAACTGGCGAATCGCGCGGTCATCGTTCATCATCCGGCCTGGCCCTATTTCGCCAAGCGCTACGACCTACGCATCGCGGGCACCATCCTCACACAACCCGGGGGGGAACCTTCTGCACGACACCTCCATTCGCTGATCGAGACCATCAAGCGCGACCACATTCGGGTCATCATTTCCGAGGTCCAGCTGAATCAGAAGGTGCCACAGCTCCTGGCACGGGAAACCGGAGCGCATATTGCCGTCCTGACCACGCTCCCCGGAGGTCTGCCGGGCACCGAGACCTACCTCGACATGCTCCGTTATAATGTGCTCCAATTGGCCCGAGCCCTGGAACAGACATAACCGCCGCTTCCACCCGAACATCGACGACAACCCAGCAGCTTCAGTGAACACGCCGCGCATGAACCATCCCATTATTCGCTTCGACCATGCCACCTTCGGATTTCCCGGCACCATCGCGCTGGAGGATATTACACTCTCGATTCCCGAGTCGGAATTTGTCGGCGTGATCGGCCCGAACGGATCGGGAAAAACCACGCTCTGCCGCGCCGTGCTTGGCTTGATGGCCCCGCTCCGCGGCACCCTGCGTGTCCTCGACTGTGCCTGTGAAGAGCTCCGTTGCCACCACCGGGCACTCATCGGCTATCTCCCGCAAAAGGGCATGCTCGATCGCAACTTTCCGGTCACTGTCCTGGAAGCCGTCATGATGGGTCGCTACGGAGCGCTCGGCCTGTTTCGGCGGCCATCGGGAAAGGATCGTGACATCGCCCGGCAAGCACTGACGCAAGTCGGCATGGACCACCACCGGGACTCGGCCCTGGGGGCCCTGTCCGGCGGGCAACAGCAGCGCGTCTTCATCGCCCGCGCACTGGCGCAACAGCCCCGCATTCTTCTGCTGGACGAGCCCACCACCGGCCTGGACCTGACGGCGCAACACAGCGTGGTCGAACTCATCCAACAACTGCATCAACAATTGAAACTCACCATTCTCATGATTACCCACGACATCAACATGATTCGTTCACGAGTCGACCGGTTAGTGCTGCTCAAGACAAAACTGTTTGCGGCGGGGCCCCCGCAGGAGGTGCTGCAACCGGATATCCTCAGTCAGGTGTATGGCAAGGAACTGGTCATCACCGATAAAGACTTTGTAATCGTAGAGGATTATCACCACCATTGAGGACTCGTGAGGGGTGAAGCAGGCGCCCTAACCATTGGGCGGCTGAAGGATCGGCCACATCCTCTCTGCTGGCCCGACATGTTCCCATGATCGACTCACACCATGCTTGAACTGCTCGCATACGATTTCATGCAACGTTCCCTGCTGGCCGCCGCCCTGGTTGGTTCGGTCTGTTCCGTCATCGGCGTGTTCGTGGTGCTGCGTGGACTGGCCTTTGCCGGAGCCGGAACGGCCCATGCCGCTTTTGCCGGCGTGACGCTCGCCTATCTGCTCGGGCTTCCGCCCTTGAGCCTCGCCATCGTCTTTGGACTGGCTACCGTCTGGATCACCGGCTGGGTGGAGGAAAAGGGCCGCATGAAACTGGATGTCTCGATCGGCATCCTTTATACCGCCACCATGGCGTTGGCGATTCTGTTTCTCGGCTTGATGAAGACATACAACCCGGAGGTCTACGGATACCTCTTCGGCAGTGTGTTGTCGGTCACAAAGGAGGAACTCCTGACGATCGGCGGGTTAAGCGTCGGGGTGTTGGGAACGATCCTTCTCTTGTCCAAGGAGTTATATTTCATCGCGTTCGATCAGGAAATGGCCGCAGCCTCCGGTGTGCCGGCCCGGCAGATTTTCTACCTCCTCCTGACGCTGGTGGCGCTGACCGTCGTGATCGCACTCAAGACCGTCGGCGCCATTTTAGTCTTTGCCATGATCCTCATTCCGGCTTCTACGGCCTACCAGCTCACCCACAGCCTCGCCCAGATGACGCTCTACTCCATGCTCATTGGCGTATTCTGCGCCGTCACAGGCGTCCTGCTGTCGTACATGTTCGACCTACCCTCGGGGCCGTCCATCGTCTTGCTCGCCACCGCACTCTTTTTCCTCGCGGTCTGCTGCTCCCCCAAACGACTCCATCGCGTGCACCCTGAATAGCCCTGTTTGGACGGAGAAATCCCCTGAGGCTCAGGCTCATCACAGCACACATGTAAACGGGGGATCTTGACAGGAACAGCGACGAATCAGCTCTTCGAGCCGGACGTATTTCGCGACCAGACCATGCCAGTCTGCTCTTTGGCGCTGAAGCCAAGCCGCTCGTAAAAGCCCGGTCGTCGCGTACACAGCCAGAACAGCTCAACCTGTTGCAACGTGGGATGGTCGAGAATGCGGCGCACAATCTCGGTACCGATCCTCTGACCTTGATAGTCGCGGTCGACGATCACATCCCAGATGGAGGCTCGGAACACGTAATCCGTCAGCACGCGCCCGAAGCCGACAAGCCGGGATCCGTCCCACGCCGAAATCACGAGATCCGTGTGGGCTAACATCGCCTTCGCCTGCTCGAGGGCCCGATCCTTCGCCCACGGAGCCTGCCGGTACAATTGAATCAGTTCTGCCGCGTCGAAATCGTTGCGATCGGAAAATGTGATGGGTCGTTGGCCGGTCTTGAGAGCAGGAGGCATCTTGTACTAAATTAATCCCTCCGCGCGTGGGGAGACGATTCACCGTAGTGTAAGGGGAAGACCATGGGAACGCAAGTACGAAGCTGTCCGAAGTGCTTTCAATTGATGTGGCTCAAGCAAGATCACTACGAAGTCATCGATGAGCAGACCGTCCGTGCCAAGTGCCCGCATTGCGGCTCAACCGTCCGGTTTCAACTCGTGACCGCCGGAGCGAATGCAACCGGCCCGAAGATGGGGCACTGATTCACCGGACGAGCTCTGCGTGCTGAGTCGGCATTCGATTCATCACGCAACACGGAGCACTCACGACTGTCTCCCTACATGCCCCGCCCCGCCCCCTCAAGCTCCGGCTGACTACCGGGGAGAATTTTCACCAAGGCACTGCGGTACTCCCCCATTCGCTTCTCTTCTGCGGGAACCACCTTAATTTCCTTGTCCCGCTGCATGCGTTCCAGATGATCGAGGACAGCCAGCAGCGGCTGCACCGCGCCCAGCACATTGCCGACCTCGAACGCTTCGAGCGATTCGATGAGATAGTCCTGCAGACCCCTGAATGGGGAACGCCCGCTTTGCTCCCGAAATCGCAAGAGTGCCTGCTCGAACGCCTCGACGGCTTCCGGTTTAGGTTTGACCCCGGTCGGCACGGATGCGAGATGCACGACTGTCGGCAACTTTGACGCGTAGCCTTTGAGCTGCGCGATCAACTCCCCGATCCGATCAAGTACGGCACTGGTTTCCATAACATTCCTTTCCTGACACTCACCAGCAGACCTTGCAACCTCCCCCACAGGCATGTCGCTTACGACCCGCCTCTGAGCTCACGCGCGGTCGCCCCCTCAAGCCCGTCTCGTACCTGCGCGATATCGACGGGAACCGGCACGTCGAACTGATGATACTGACCACCGGTTGGGTGTGTGAAGCCGAGCGTGCGGGCATGGAGCATCACACGTGGAACCTGAATTCCCGACACAGTCATTACTTTAGCACCACCATAGGTCTTATCGCCGAGGATGGGGTGGTCGATCGAGCTGAGATGCACCCGCAATTGATGCGTACGCCCTGTCCTTGGAACAAGACGCACATGCGCGGCCATCTTTCCATACCGTGCCTCCACTCGATACTCGGTCGCTGAGGCTTTCGGTTTCGTCGTCCGGACTGAAAATTTTTTCCGTTCCTTCGTGTCACGGCCGATGGCGAGCTCAATGAGACCATGGCCCTTCTTAGGGACCCCCCAAATCAACGCCTCATAGACCCTGGTGATCGTATGAAGCTTGAACTGGGCGGCCAACGCGCGATGAGCTTGATCGGTCTTGGCAATGACCATCACACCGGAGGTCTCCTTGTCGAGTCGGTGGACCAGACCCGGCCGTTCCTTTCCCCCCACTTGCGACGGTGTCACGCCGGATGTCGCAAAATGATGCAGCAACGCATTCACGAGCGTACCCGACCAATTCCCCGGCGCTGGATGCACCACCAAACCCGCCGGCTTGTTGAGCACTAACACATCGCTGTCTTCATACAAAATCTCAAAGGGAATCGCCTCTGGGTGGAGATCGAGCGGCTCAGGACGAGGGACTTCCAACCTAATCCGGTCCCCCGGTTTGATCTTCTGACTCGGCCGCACAGTCCGGCCATTGATCTGGATGCGTCCCTCCCCGATCAAACGCTGCAACGCCGAGCGGGAAAACGTTGGATCACGATTGGCAAGAAAGACGTCGATCCGTTTTGACGATTCCCCTCCGGTCACCACAATTTCGACCGGGGTCGTACTCACTCTCATCTCGTTCTGGTTGCTTGATGGATGACCAGCATGAATGCGTGCGTAGGCTGACATAGGGGCTCAGCAAAAACAAGATGCCGAACCATACACCGGTTCTACACATATCACACACATGTCATCCACACCCCATCCACAACGAAGAAACGTCGCACTACTCGCACATCCGCGGCCTGCCCCCTTACAGACGTTTACAATTCTGACGCTCCTGCGGAGATTTTGACACCACGACCATGCGGCACAGACGACGGGTTGCGCCACCTTCACCGTCTTCCTTGAACCAACATCATATTGTTGGCGCCCCACCTGCACAGTGCGCCATTAGGCACTCGAATTGCTTTCTTCATCAGTGAGAGTTCGCGTCACACAGTTGTCGGAACAGGGCGCCGCGATGACCCCAGATTTTATCCACAGAATGCTCAGGTCGCTACAGCAGGCTCTGAGCCCTAACGTAGGCGCGCCGTCACCTACTGTGGACAACCAACCGGCGGTTGTTGAACCGGTTCCCCGGCATGAGCGACGCATCGATGCGCGATTTGCGGTGAAGACCCCTTGTCTCTATGGGTTCGTACAGGGACAGCGGCAGGAAGCGCCGCTCATCTCCGGGAAGGCGCATTCGCTGAACATTAGTTCAGGCGGGATTCTCTTGCTGCTGGATCAACAGCCTCGCGGCGTGGAAATGCTCATGCTCCACAATCCCGCTCTCCAGACGCAGCGGGAGTCGAGTCTGTTTGAAGTGAGATGGACGACCGAACTTCCTGTCGGCCCGCAACAGCCCTGCTATCTTGTCGGGTGCCATCTCGCCTTTGGACGCTTTCCCTTCTTTCTTCTCCAGCGCCGGCATCTCGACCGCGATATTTCCAGCCTTTCACTTTAACGTGTGTATGCCATCATTCGCGACAGGATTGCCTAAAGGACCGAATCCCTCGCTTGCCTGAGACTGCCGACAGGGTCCGCGGGGTCAGCAGCGCGCCTGTTCGCATGGTAGGGAGAGAGGGTGATCGCCGCGGGATTGACGTTTGCCGCAATTCGCACAGTGAACGGAGACTCACGGGAGGCGCGATATGGCGCGGCCATCAATAGAGTTGGCACCACTGTCTCAGACATCCGACGGCAGCTTTCTAGACTCTCTAATGACCGGGCAGGCCGAGCTGAAGCATTCGACGAATCGACTGAAAATCCCCTGGAGCCTCCACCTCGAATTCACAATAATCGTGATGCTCCGGGTGGTGAAAGCCGAGCTTTCTCGCATGCAACATCACCCTGGGGGCCGGAAGCCCCTCGGCTACACAAATGGGGCTACCGCCATAGAGCCGGTCGCCGATGATCGGATGGCCGATCGTTTCAAGATGCGCGCGAATTTGATGCGTCCTGCCGGTCTGCGGCATCAACAACAGGCGCGCAGCCATCCCATCAAACGTTTCCTCGACCCGGTAGACTGTCGCTGAGGACTTTGGACGGAGCGTATGGATCGACGTGCGTGTGGGATTGCCCGTCTCCGGACCTAACGCTCTGTCGATGAGGCCTGAGGAGCGTCGTGGGACGCCATGGACCAAGGCTTCGTATTCCCTCGTAGTCGAGTGGCGCGCGAATTGTGCCGATAGACTCCGGTGAGCCTCCTGAGTTTTGGCCACCAGCAGCACCCCGGATGTATCCTTGTCGAGTCGATGGACAAAGCCGATTTTTCCTACTGCTCCGTTCGGACCCACGTGGTCAAGGAGCGCGTTCAGCAGAGTGTCGCTCCAATGGCCCGGCCCCGGGTGACAGACAATCCCAGGCGGTTTGTTCACGACGAGGCAGGCACCGTCCTCAAAGAGAATGTCGAGACCCCGATTCTGACCATTGCACAATAGTGGCGCCGGTTGTGGGCTGTCGAGTCGTACGACATCTCCCGGCTTCACCTTCCGACTCGGTTTGGCGTCACGGTCGTTGATCCTCACCCACCCGGCTTGGATCATCCGCTGCAATGCCGCTCGCGACAGTTTCGGCTCACGATAAACCAGAAACATGTCTAATCGTTTCGGTCGTTCACCCGCGGAAATAATAAAGTGTGTCTGCACGTGTTCCCGAGCTACACCGTTGTGACATGGCAATGCTCACGCTCAGCGAGAGTGGTTGTGCTTTCGGGAGCCGCCCTTCCCCTCACGGCCTTGGGGAACTCGACCATGGTCCTGCGCGACTCAGCGGCCGGTCGGTTGGCCTAGGGAATTGGCCTTCAGACGCTCCACCTCCCGCTGCTTGTCTGCAAGCTGCCGCTTGAGATGCTCGATTTCACCTTCGAGGCGATGAATGGCTGCCGCTGGATCGCTGGTGGTCGCCTCGGCTGTCGACTCCACATTGCTGTGAAGGGTTTGGGGCAGGCCAGGTGGCCCAGATGGCGAGATGAGCCTGGTCGACTCCATGCGATCCGACAGGTTGATACTCGCCAACAAGCCCACATGGTCCAGAACCATTTCGTTCGCCGACGCGCGGTAGCCTCCGGACCAGTTGGCCTTCGTTGAGAGCACGTAGCGGCGTGGTTCGAGCCCGAGGATGCCCCCACTTCCGTTGACCGAATACAGGGGATTGTGTCGGACCTTCAGACGTTCAGGGGAATTCGTCGGCAGGATGGTCCGGTGATTGGCGACCACAATGTGCAGCCGATCGGCCTCCAGAAACAGACCACCTGACGTCAAGGCATGGTTTTCAGTCCCGCTTGGCTGGACAATCGTGAAGGCCACCCATTCCTGTGGCATGGCAGTGTGAAAGGCCTCTCTGACGCTAGGCACGATGTGCTGTAGCTCCTCACGAGAAAAGACTTGGCGCACGGGCCTCGGATCATCCATCAGGCCTACGCGCTGTTCGAGGAACAGCCGGCTGAGGATGGCAAAAAGATCCTGTTCACTCCAGGTCGCCGGATGCTGGTATCCCACAGTGCGCCGATCAACAGGATCGACCGAATCCAATCGAACGAACCAGGTCGGCTCCTCTTGCACCGGTCGACTATGGATTGAGGGGACGGCACAAGCCGAAGTGAGGGCGAGAAAAAGCAGTGCAAAGAAGGAACGGAGGAAATTGGTGCAGAACAGTTTGGTACGAGAGGAGTGGAGGCCAGGAGATGCGCCGTCACCGGAAAACCGAGAGATGGATCGCTTACGCGTGGCCGGCCTTCCGCGCACGATCGGCAATCTTCTTGCGAAGACGAGCCTTTTCGAGACTGATCTGCGCTTCTTTGACTTCGGAGGGGAGCCCCCCTGCCTGCAGCCGCTGTTCGGCTTTTTCGACGGCCTGTTGCGCGCGACCGACATCGATATCCTCTGCCTTCTCAGCAATTTCGGCCATGACGGTGACTTTGGCCGGTGTCACCTCGGCGTAGCCCCACAGGATCGACATATAGTGCCAGATATCGTGCGTTTTATAACGAAGCTCGCCGATACGTAGACTAGACAACAGGTGGCAATGACCCGGCAGGACACCGAACTCGCCCTCGCTGCCCGGAGCGATGACCTCATCGACCTCCTGACTCAAGAGCAATTTTTCCGGCGTCACAACTTCTAAAAGAATCTTTCCAGCCATTGTTCTTTTTCCTGCTCTCTCACGAAAGGGCTAGCGGTGAGGATGCCCTGTCATGCGCGCATCGGCCGAGCACCTTCCGAGCGTGCGCGGTCTGCGAGCACAAGGGCACCTGGCTGCTAGACCTTCACTCCCATCTTTTCAGCCTTCGCCACCGCTTCTTCGATCGGACCGACCATGTAGAACGCCTGCTCCGGCAGATGGTCGTATTTCCCTTCGAGGATTTCCTTGAAGCTGCGGACGGTGTCCTTCAGCTTCACGTACTTCCCTGGAGCGCCGGTGAATGCTTCGGCTACGTGGAACGGCTGCGACAGGAACCGCTGAATCTTTCGTGCGCGCGCCACCACCATCTTGTCGTCTTCGGACAGTTCGTCCATGCCTAGAATGGCAATGATGTCTTGCAAATCTTTGTACCGCTGCAAAACAGACTGGACGCCTCGGGCGACCTTGTAATGCTCTTCGCCGATGACCTGGGGATCGAGAATACGTGAGGTCGAATCGAGGGGATCCACAGCCGGATAGATGCCCAACTCAGCCAATTGGCGAGACAGCACCGTGGTGGCATCCAAATGCGCGAAGGCGGTGGCCGGCGCCGGGTCCGTCAAGTCGTCAGCAGGGACGTAAATGGCTTGCACGGACGTGATGGACCCCTTTTTCGTCGACGTAATCCGTTCCTGCAGTGCACCCATTTCAGTCGAAAGGTTGGGTTGATAACCCACGGCTGACGGCATACGGCCGAGCAACGCCGACACCTCAGAACCGGCCTGGGTAAACCGGAAGATGTTATCCACGAAGAGCAACACGTCTTGATTTTCTTCGTCACGGAAAAATTCGGCGACGGCCAGTCCCGTCAACGCGACCCGGAGACGCGCTCCCGGTGGCTCGTTCATCTGTCCGTACACCAACGCCGCTTTGGACTTGGTGTGGTCATCGGGATCGATGACCTTCGACTCCTGCATTTCGTGCCAGAGGTCGTTACCCTCGCGCGTCCGCTCTCCGACGCCCGCAAACACCGAGAATCCACCATGGTGGAGCGCGATGTTGTTGATGAGTTCCATGATAATGACGGTCTTACCGACTCCGGCTCCGCCGAAGAGGCCGACTTTTCCGCCCTTGCTGTAGGGCTCCAACAAGTCAACGACCTTGATCCCGGTCTCCAACACTTCCGTCTTCGTGTCTTGATCTTCCAATCTCGGGGCTGGGCGATGGATGGGATAGGTCTTGTTCGACTTGATCGGGCCCTTTTCGTCGACTGGTTCGCCAAGGACATTGATCAATCGGCCCAGCGTTTCTCGGCCGACAGGGACGGCGATCGGCGCACCGGTGTCGGTCACGTCCATTCCGCGCGTCAGACCATCGGTCGTGGACATCGCAATGCCGCGCACACGATTCTCACCAAGGTGAGAGGCCACTTCCAGGGTGATCCGCACCGCGGGCTTGCCGGCCGCCTTGTTCTCTTCCTGCGTCACCTTGAGTGCGTTGTAAATATTCGGCAATTGACCGGGAGGAAACTCCACGTCGACCACGGGGCCGATAACTTGAATGACTTTTCCTGTGCTCATAACGCTCCTCTTGTCGTCACTGATGCACCCGGCAGCTTACCGTCGTGCAGCATTCCTCAGTCGAGATTTTATTTCAGGGCCTCTGCGCCACCCACGATGTCCATGAGCTCTTTGGTAATGGCCGCCTGACGGGTCTTGTTGTAATACAAGGTGACCTTTTTGATCAGCTGACCGGCATTGCGGGTCGCGCCGTCCATGGCCGCCATTCGTGCGCCGTGTTCCGCGGCCGCCGACTCCAGCAAAATTCGGTAGGTCTGAATTTGAAAGTGCTTCGGAACCAACGCGTTCAGCAGCTCGCCCTCATCAGGCTCATACAGATAACTACCCCCAAGGGATGAACCCTCGGTGGCTTGTGGCGCTCCGAACTCCGCCGTTGCATCGATAGGGAACAGTTTTTCGACAATCACGCGCTGCTGGATGGCGGACTTAAACTCGTTGTAGACCACATAGAGTTCGTCGAACGTACCCTTGATGAAATTTTCGGTCAGATCACCACCGATGTCGATCGCGTGCTCGAAACTCAACTTATCGAAAATCCCGGTCCATTCCTGCCGGATCGGCCAGGATCGGCGGCGGAAATAATCCCGGCCTTTCCGACCGATCAGACTGAGATTGACCGACAACCCTTGCGACTCGCATTGCCGGACAAATTCGGCGCTCTTTCTGACGATGTTGCCGTTGAAACCGCCGCAGAGACCGCGATCGCTCGTGACGACGAGGATTTCGATTTTCCTCCCCTCACGCTTCTGAAGCAAGGGATGGGAGGTACGGTTCACGCGCTGACTCAGATTGCTGAGCACGCCGCGCATTTTGTGCGCGTACGGACGGGCGGCAAGAATACGATCTTGCGAGCGCTTGAGCTTGGCCGCCGCGACCATTTTCATGGCCTTGGTGATCTTCTGCGTATTTTTGAAGGCGGCAATTTTCCGCCTGAGAGATTGTAAGCTCGGCATATTTTACGGAAGCAGACCGGTCCGATTGGATGATTCAGTGAAAAGAGGAAGGGTCACTCCTCAATCACGCAATCACGAAGTCTTACTTTCCTCCATAGCCCATTTTCTGCTTGAACGTCGAAATGATTTCTTTGAGCTTCCCGCCCACTTTGTCATCGATCTTTCCGACCGTGGCGATGTCTTTGCGCATGTCCTGATGGTTCTGCGCGACATAGTGGAGCAGATCGGCCTCGAATTGCAGGACCTTGTCCACGGGGACATCGTCAAGGAATCCGTTGACACCCGCATAAATCGACAGCACTTGGTCGGCTACCGGCATCGGCTTGTATTGCCCCTGCTTCAGCAGTTCCACCATGCGGACGCCACGAGCGAGCTGCATCTGGGTCGCCTTGTCGAGTTCGCTGCCGAACTGTGAGAAGGCCGCCATTTCGCGGTACTGCGCAAGATCAAGGCGGAGCGTACCCGCGACCTGCTTCATGGTCTTGATCTGCGCCGATCCGCCGACGCGGGACACGGACAGACCGACGTTAATCGCCGGACGAATACCGGAGTAGAACAAGTCGCTGCCCAGATAGATCTGGCCGTCGGTGATCGAGATGACGTTCGTCGGAATATAGGCCGACACGTCGCCGGCCTGCGTCTCGATGATCGGCAGGGCCGTCAAACTGCCGCCGCCCAACTTATCGCTCAATTTCGCGGCGCGCTCCAAGAGACGGGAGTGCAGATAGAACACATCGCCTGGATAGGCTTCACGACCGGGCGGACGACGGAGCAAAAGGGACAGCTGACGATAGGCAACGGCGTGTTTTGACAGATCGTCATACACGATCAATGCGTGCTTGCCGTTGTCGCGGAAATACTCACCGATCGCAGCGCCGGCAAACGGGGCCAAGAACTGCATCGGCGCCGGGTCGCTGGCCGTTGCCGCCACCACCATGCTGTATTCCATGGCGTGGTTTTCTTCGAGCGTCTTCACGACGCGCGCAACGGTCGACCGCTTCTGGCCTACGGCGACATAAATACAAAATACGCCGAGCCCCTTCTGATTGATGATGGTGTCGACGGCGATCGCGGTTTTGCCGGTCTGGCGGTCTCCGATGATCAACTCACGCTGACCACGACCGATGGGAATCATGGCATCGATGGCCTTGATGCCCGTCTGCAGCGGCTCGCGCACGGACTGTCTGGTATTCACACCAGGCGCCACCACTTCGATACGAGAGGAATGTTGCGAGTTGATCGGGCCCTTGCCATCGATCGGCTGTCCGATCGCGTTGACCACGCGGCCGACCAGGGCTTCGCCGACAGGGATTTCCGCAATTCGGCCGGTGCGCTTGACGGGGTCGCCTTCTTTGATCCCGACATCGTCACCCATCAACACGGCGCCGACATTGTCTTCTTCGAGGTTCAAGGCGATGCCATACAGGCCACCGGGGAATTCAAGCATTTCTCCGGCCATGGCACCATCGAGTCCGTAGACTTTTGCAATGCCGTCTCCGACCTGAATGACGGAGCCGGTCTGGCTGACATCGACTTGTTGGTCGAAGCCCTTGATCTTCTCTTTGATAATGGAGCTGATCTCTTCTGCCTTGATCTGCATGGCTACTCCTTGGTCAACACACGCTGCATGGCGCTCAGTCGGCCCCGGACCGTGCTATCTACGACGGTGCTGCCCAGTCGGATATGGAGGCCGGCGACATGTTCAGGTTCTGTATGGAAAGTGACATCGACATCGCGCTGCAAGACATCGCGCAATCGGGTCGTGATCCGATCCTGCTCGCTCGCAGGCAAGGCGGTTGCGGAGGACACCAGCACTTGCTGCGTCCCCTTGGATTCGTCCACCAGCTTGGCAAAGGCCTCGGCGATGTCGGGCAGGAAACTGACGCGATTCTTTTTTACTAACTGATCGAGGAAACGCTGGACGACCGCCGGACACCCGAGCTTGGTCGCCACCTCTATCAGCACACCGAGCTTGGTGGCTTCCGGGAATACCGGTGAGGCGACGGCATGCCGTAGGGCGGCTGAGTGCGCGAAGGCCTCCCCTAAGGCATTCAACGCCAGGCGAGCCGACTCGATGCTGGGAGTGTCAAGGAGTTCAAACAGAGCTTTTGCGTATCGACGTGCGACGGCTGTCTTAATCACAATGACTATCCGCTACGGTTAACCGTGTTTTGATCAAACGGGAAGCTTGCGTGCGGTGGGCACGACAAAAAGCGCGCCAAGTTAGCATTCAAACGCGGGCACTGTCAAGGAGAGAACGTGACCCGGTGGGCACGAACGACCTGCGACCTAGGAACGCTGAATAATCCCGCCCCCGAGAACCCGGTCTCCACGATAAAAGACCGCAGACTGTCCGGGACTCAGAGCCCGCTGCGGCTGGTGAAACCGAACCAACAGACTCCCGTCACCTGAGGGAAGGAGGGTCGCAGCGGTCGGCGGCGTCGCATGGCGAATCTTCACCTCGGCTTCCACCGGGTGCGCGCCAATCGGCTCGGCGAAAAGCCTGAGATCGCCGACCAGACAATGCGACTGCGCCAGCTGCTCCCCGGCACACAACACGACCTGACCCGACTCCGGCACCACCTTCTGCACATATAACCGCTGCCCCACCGCGACGCCGAGTCCACGACGCTGGCCAGGCGTATAAAAGGCAATGCCCTCATGCCGTCCCAGCACTTCTCCATCGAGGCCGACGAAGGTCCCCGGCTGCCTCAGTTCCGGCCGCTCCTTCTCCAGGAACGTGCGATAGTCACCATGGCTCACAAAACAAATTTCCTGACTTTCTTTCAGCTCCTCGACCGGCAATCCCAGGGCTTCAGCCTCCTGCCACACTTCCTGCTTGCGCATGCCTCCAACCGGAAAGAGCATCTTGGGCAACCAGGCGGCATCCATGCGATAGAGAAAGTAGCTCTGGTCCTTATGCGCGTCTACCGCCCGGTGCAACGACCAGCCGTCCTCGGCCTGCTCGACACGCGCATAATGGCCGGTCGCGACATAGTCCACCCCACGCTCCTGAGCCAGCGCGTAGAGCGAATGTAGCTTCACGCGTTCATTGCACCGGACGCAGGGATTCGGGGTCGTGCCAGACGCATACCCCGTCACGAAGTCGTCGATAACCCCCTGCTGAAAGACGGCTCGGCGATCGACCACCTCATAAGGAATACGTAGACGCTGCGCGACGAACTTCGCGATGCCGATCTTGCAGCATCCCCGCTCTTCCCAGCGTTTCGAGACGGCAACCTGCTCGTCTTCGTGCTCCCACACCTGCAGCGTAACCCCGTGGACATCGTAACCTTGTCGCACGAGCAACGATGCAGCGACGGAGCTATCCACTCCGCCGCTCATACCTAGCAGCACGGTTGGGCGTTTCATCATGACGACCGGGAGGGCATTAGGACGATGGGTTACGGCTCTTGCGTTTTAACCTTGCCGCGGTGGGCGACCAGGTCACGGACTCCAGGATCTTGCGGTGCGGCGAAGTCCGCCGCCTCGTCCTCTACCCACTTCTCCGCTCCCATATTACTCATTCCGTGGAAATGAGCTCCTTCTTCGATCACGACCACCGGACTCTGGATGTCGCCGATCAGAATTCCCGGCTTCTGGATCTCGACTTTCTGAACTGCCGTGATGGACCCCTTCACTCGCCCACTGATCTCAACTGAACCGGCGGCAATCACGCCCTTGATCACCGCACTCTCCCCGACAATCACGGCTCCGCCGGTATGCACTTCCCCCTCGACACGCCCATCGATCCGGACCGTCCCATCAAACGTGACGATGCCCTTAAAACTCGTGCCCTTCCCGAGAAAGGTGAACTTGTCGTCTTCCGCGACGGACTGCTTTTTGGTCTCACCCCACATCAGCGTCCTCCTTGACATCCCCCACGGCGATAACCAGCCGTGGCGCGGACTGAATCAACCACCCTGCCCACTTCATGCGCGCAAGGCCACATCTGCCTACACGAATTCGGCGTCGAAAGGAACTATCCGTTCACCAGCTTCACGCCCTGTCCCCGCGTAGTCCCCTGAGGCTCGCGCGTACCGGTCTGGCTCATCTCCAACGTGCCATTGAAGACCACGCCCTCTTCCATAGCCAGCAGTGGTGCCTTCACCCCGGCATTCACAACGGCAGGAGCCCGCAATTTCACCTTCTCGCGCGCGCTGATATCGCCGGTGATTTTCCCCTTACACACGACCGTCCCGGCCGTGATCTTCGCCGTCAGGACCGCATCCTCACCGACCAGCAACACCCCTTCGGTATGAATTTCCCCGTCCAGATTGCCATCAATGCGGACCGTGCCGTTATAGGAAATGACCCCCTTAAAGCTCACGCCCTTCCCGACAAATGCATTGATTTCTTCGCTCCCCTCACGTGGTACCGCAGCTTCCAAATTATCCATTTCAGTCCCCTCACTTTGTCCCGCTTGACGCTTGCCTTCTGGCTTGTCCTTACTAATCCACGCCATTTCTCACACCTCCAACAAATGACAACCACTCACCCGCTGAGTGGAGGACATGCACAGTACCGCAGGCTGATGCCACTCTCGACTCTCAAATTCTGACGGCATTCTACTCCGGTCAAGGCGAGAAAATCTGCCTTGAAAATGCGTCGACCATCAATCGAGCAATCGCTCCACCAACCCGTCTAATTCTTCAGGGGAAAAATAATGGATGACGATCTTGCCGCTGCGACGCCCTCGCTGAACGTCCACCCTCGTTCCCAAGCGTTTCTGCAACCGCTCCTCAAGGTCCGATCGCAGGGGGGCTCTGGCCGGTCGCTTCCCGGCCTTTTTCGCCTCCGCGTGCCCCTGCACCATCCGTTCCGCATCACGCACCGACAATTGCCCACTAACGATTTGAGCCGCCAAGCTGATTTGCGCAGCCGGGGTCACAAGCCCCAGAATGACCTTCGCGTGCCCTGTCGACAATTGATCGGTCTCGATCATGTGCTGCACCTCTGCAGGCAACGAGGTCAACCGCAACATGTTGGCCACAGACGACCGATCGCAGGCCACCTTCTGCGCGATGGCCTCCTGGGTGAGCCCGAACTCATTCAACATCCGCTGATAGGCCCGTGCAGTCTCCATGGGATTCAGGTCGTCCCGTTGTAGGTTTTCCACCAACGCAAGGACCATGGACTCTTGATCAGACACGTTCCGAACAAGAGCAGGAATCTTCTGCATTCCCGCCAACTTAGCAGCTCTCAACCGGCGTTCACCGGCAATCAATTCGTAGATGCCATCACCCTTGCGCCGCACGAGAATCGGCTGAAGTAGGCCATTTTCTTTCAGGGATGCCGTCAGTTCGGCCAATTCAAGTTCCGAGAATTGCTGTCGCGGTTGAAACCGGTTCGGGACAATGGCTTCCAAGCGCAACTCCTGAACATCACCACGCTCAGGATCCGCCGTTGTTCGACCGCTCGGCAAGAGCGCATCGAGACCTCTACCGAGGGCTTTTTTCTCCATGGACCACAAACTCCTTGGCTAAGGAAAGATAGGCTTGGGCACCAGAGGATGCCACGTTGTAGAGCAGCGCAGGACGGCCGTAGCTTGGCGCCTCGGCCAAGGTCACATTGCGGGGAATCATGGTTTGATACACACTCTCGCCAAAATGCCCGCGAATCTGCTCGACGACCTGACGTGCCAGCGAGTTACGCGCGTCATACATCGTGAGGACAATGCCCTCAATCTCAAGGTTCGGATTGAGCGATTGACGGAGACGCTGAATGCTCTCCATAAGCCGCCCCAATCCTTCCATCGCATAGTATTCACACTGCACAGGAATCAGGACGGAATGGGCAGCCACCATCGCATTGATCGTCAAGAGGCCCAGAGCAGGAGGGCAATCCAGCAAGATCGTGTCATAGCGGTCGTCGACTTCAGCCAATGCCTCTTTCAACCGCTGCTCTCGCCCCTCAATATTCACCAACTCAACCTCAGCGCCGGCCAGGTGGGAATTGGCGGGGACCAGCGACAAGCCGTTGACCGCGGTGCTCATAGTAAGCGAGACAAGGCTTTCCTTCACAATCAATGTATTGTAAATCGTTTTCCCGAGCGCCATGGCATCCACGCCCAGCCCGCTGGTGGCATTACCCTGAGGATCAATATCCACCAACAGGACAGACCCCCCTTCAATCGCCAGGGCTGCGGCAAGATTCACCGAGGTGGTCGTTTTGCCCACTCCACCTTTTTGGTTTGCAACAGCAATGATTCGAGCCATATCGCCCCCAATTTTCGCTAGCACTTAACCGCTTCATTGCCGATGTTCCACGTGGAACAACGACTCACTTCGAAAAGACCGACAACACTCGATGACCATATCCAGACGGAAGCTCATACTCGACTTCTTCGAGCAAAGCAAGGTTGGCCAGCTCAAACCCCTTCTCAACCCGTTCAGCTCGGTACAAAACCGCCTTCCCGCCCGGCTTGAGCAACTTTCCAAGCTCCAGGCCGCGTCCGTCAACCTTCAAGGCCCGAACAACAAGGCAATCAAATATCTGCGCCGATTCCTGCCTCTCAATGTAATCTTCCACTTTGGCGGTCACCACAGCCATCTTTCTCAAACCAAGCGTTCCAATCATGTACCGCAAAAACGAGCTCCGCTTCTCGCTCGGCTCGAGCAGTACCATGGCCGAGTCCGGCCGTATAAATTTGATGGGTAGCGACGGGAAACCGGCTCCGGCCCCAATGTCCAAAATTGACTTTTCACTATTGTCATCAATGACTTTCACGCCAGCCATTGAATCAATAAAATGCTTCACCACAATCTCGATATCCTGGTCGATAGCCGTGAGATTGATGGCCCGGTTCCACGCTTTGAGTTCGTTCAAATAGCGAGAGAAATAGGGTATTGATGAATCAGGAAGTGGCAGTGAGAGCTGCGCGGCGAATGCACGAAGGGAGTGTTCGAACTGAATTGCGTCCTGTTCCACGTGGAACAATTACGCGAAAGGGATCCCAGTGGTCAAGGTCCAGGGCACGGTTCTTACTGAAAACCGCGCGGGACGATCATTCACATCGCGCCACACCTACTCACCCCTTGCCGGTTGCCGCCGCCAGCGCTCGATCGCAACCAGCAGAAGCGACATAGCGGCAGGCGTCACACCGGCAATGCGGGACGCTTGCCCCACCGACGCCGGCCTTACTCGCTTGAGCTTCTCTCTGACCTCGGCGGAAAATCCTGACACGTTGTCATAGTCAAACTCAGCGGGTATGGCTCTATGCTCAAACTTTTGCGATCGCTGAATCTGCTGGAGCTGCCTTTTGATATACCCCTCATATTTCACTTCAAGCTGAACGGCTTCCACCACATCAGGATCCAGAATGCCCGGCCCGCCGAATACAGCGGCAACCTTTTCATAGGTCATGTCCTGGCGGCGCAAAATCTCAGCAAGCGATTGCGTGGGAGACACTGCGCCGACGGCCTCATCTTCGATAAGGCGTCTCACCTCAGGCGTGAGCTTTGGCCTCGTTTCCCTCAGCCGCATGACCTCTCGCTCGATCAGCTCCCGCTTCGTGAGAAGCCTTTCACAAGCCTCCTCGGCAATCAGTCCGACACGGTGGCCGATTTCCATCAGGCGCACATCCGCATTGTCATGACGAAGCAATAGACGATACTCAGCTCGTGACGTAAACATGCGATAGGGTTCTCTGGCATCCTTCGTAATCAAATCGTCAATCAAGACGCCGATATAGGCCTGTGACCGGTCAAGCACAAGCGGCTTTGCTCCACGGAGCTTCAGGGCCGCATTAATGCCAGCCATGATGCCCTGAGCCCCCGCCTCTTCATAACCGGATGTCCCATTGATTTGCCCCGCATGGTACAGACCCTCGACCAACTTGGTCTCCAGGGTGCCATGCAGTTGCCGTGGGGGGAAATAGTCATATTCCACGGCGTACCCGGGCTTAAGTATTTTCGCCTGCTCCAGCCCTGGGATGGTTTTCAACATGGAGGCCTGGACATCAACGGGTAAGCTGGTTGAGATGCCGTTCGGGTAAAACTCGTTGGTCTCAAGCCCCTCCGGTTCGATGAAGATTTGGTGGCGGTTCTTGTCGGCGAACCTGACGACCTTATCTTCAATGGATGGACAATACCGAGGACCAACAGACGCAATCACTCCACTGAAGAGCGGCGATCTATCGACATTTTTTGCAATAATATCATGCGTTTGTGAGTTCGTGTGGGTCAGGTGGCATGGCACCTGACGCAGAGGAATCCGCGTAGTTCGGTACGAGAATGGCGGAGGCGGGTCATCTCCCGGCTGCAGTTCCATGACAGAAAAATCGATGGAATCCCGGTCCAATCGAGGCGGAGTTCCTGTTTTCAGACGCCCGACTTCGAAGCCAAAATCACGCATGCAGTCCGACAGCTCCTCCGCCGACGACTCCCCAGCTCTCCCAGCAGGGAAATGGTTCAGACCGATATGGATGAGCCCCTTCAAAAACGTCCCGGACGTAAGCACGACGGCGCTCGCCTGAATGCGCATTCCGGAATCGGTGATGATGCCCGTGACTGCCCCAGCGTGCGTGAGTACGCGAGCGACCGTCCCGCCCATGATCGTGAGTCCGGGCTGCTCTGTGAGCGTTTTCTGCATGACCTGTCGATAGACCTTTTTGTCGCACTGCGCCCTCAAGGCACGAACTGCCGGCCCTTTACTCGTGTTGATCATGCGAAACTGAATGCCCGCCTGGTCCGTATTCCGGCCCATCTCACCACCCAAGGCATCGATCTCTTTCACCAGGTGCCCCTTCGCGATACCGCCGATGGCAGGATTGCAGGACATCTGGGCAATCCGGTCGGGGTCCATGGTCAGCAACAATGTCCGCGCCCCCATGCGCGCTGCGGCCAGAGCGGCTTCACACCCTGCGTGACCTCCCCCGACCACGATCACATCACACCGTTCCCCCATCACAATGATCCCTTCATTTCCCGATACAAAACTCGGAAAAAATTCGTTCGAGGATGTCGTCCGTCGTGATGACCCCGGTGATCTCCCCTAACGCATCTGCCGCAATGCGGAGATCGACCGCAATCAATTCACCCGCACGGTCATCCGCGACCGATTGCTGAGCCTGCCTAACCCCCAGCAGTGCACGTGAACAGGCATCGATGTGCCGAAGGTTGGTCACCAACACCCCCTCACGCGATTCCAAGCCGCTGGTCATCAAGCGTGTACGGATTGTTCCACGTAATTCATCCAGGCCGAGACGCATCGTGGCAGAAATATCGACCACGCCCCCATGACCGGGACTCAGGGCCTCGAGTTGTGCCCGAGATAACTGACGTGGCAGATCACACTTGTTCAGAACCAGGATCACATGCGCGGCCTCGCAACTGGATAGGAGGGAACGGTCGTCGTCAGAAAGCGCCTCGGACCCGTCCAGAAGGATCAATGCCACGTCCGCATCTTGCCAAGCGAGCCTGCTACGACGAATCCCTTCTGCCTCCACGGGATCATCGGTGTGGCGGATGCCTGCGGTATCAACCAATCGCACCGGAATCCCCTCGATACTCACGAGTTCCTCGAGTACGTCTCGTGTCGTGCCGGGAATGGGAGTCACGATGGCTCGGTCGCTCTGTAGCAACGCGTTCAGCAAGCTGGACTTCCCCACATTGGGCCGGCCGAGGATCGCGACCACAGCGCCTTCCCTCAAGATACGCCCTTCGTTGCCGGATTCAACCAAACGCTGGAGCTTGAGGCCGATCGCCTCCAGGAGCCCGACAAGTTCAGACTTTTCCACAAACGTAATATCCTCGTCGCCAAAGTCGAGCGCAGCTTCGATGTGTGCCAGGGCGGTCACTACATCGGAGCGAATCAACTCCACCTCACGCGACAATTCGCCGCGCCGCTGCGACTGGGCGATGGTCAGGCTACGGGCGGTCTTGGCACGAATGGTCTCAAGCACGGCCTCGGCTTGTGCAAGATCGAGCCTCCCGTTGAGAAACGCGCGTCGGGTAAATTCACCTGGCTCAGCGAGCCGCGCGCCGGCAGCGAGCAACCCACGACAGAGCTGATCGAGCACCACGGGACCTCCATGGCATTGCACCTCCACGACATCTTCCCCCGTGTAAGAATGCGGGCCCTTCATCACGACGACCAACGCCTCATCGATGACGAACCTCGCCGGAAGCTGTTCTCCTCGGACCGTTCCTGCAGTGATAGCTGGAGCACAGACATCCGCAACCGTCATTTTGTGGGACACCAGTTCGTGAAGGAGCTTGCCTGAGCGGGGAAGGATCACCTGAGCGGCTACATCAAGGGCATGAAGCCCGCTCACGCGAATGACGCCGATACCCCCTTCCCCGGGGGGAGTGGCGATGGCACAGATGGTATCGTCCAGCGCGCCGTGCATGACGCACCCAGTAGGGTGGAGTTATTCGGACTGACCCTTTTGCCGTTTGCCGTTGGACTTCTGCTCTTTCGACTCGTCTCCGCCGGGAACCTCACCGTCCGCAGCCGGAACTTGCCACTTCTTGCCGAACAGCCGCTCTGTCACCACCTGCTGGGTGATCGTGAGCGTATTGTTCGTCAACCAATAGAGCACCAAGCCCGCAGGGAAATTCACGAAGAGAAAAGTCATGAAGACCGGCAAGAACAGCATGATCTTCGCCTGCGTCGGGTCCATGGTGGTAGGCGTGATCTTCTGCTGAATGACCATCGTCGCACCCATGATGATCGGCAGCACGTAATAGGGATCCTGCACGGAGAGGTCCTTGATCCAGAGCATGAACGGGGCCTGCCGAAGATCGATGGTCATGTAGAGGATGTTGAAGAGCGCGACGAACACCGGCATCTGCAGCACCATCGGCAAGCAGCCGCCGACCGGATTGACCCGGTGATCCTTATACAGCTTGATCAATTCCTTGTTCAGCCGATCGCGGTCATCTTTGTACTTATTCTGAATGGCCAGCACTTTCGGCTGAATCACCTGCATCTGCTTCATCGACTTGTAGCTCTTGTACTGCAAGGGCACAAACATGAGCTTGATCAGCATGGTCAGCAAAATGATCGTGATGCCATAGTTATGCGTAAATTCGTACAGGAAGCGCAGCACGTAGAAAATCGGCTTGGCCACCGCTTTGACCAACGCCCAGCTGCCGAACACGAACCAACCGAAGTCAATCGTGTCCTCCAGGCCGACATTCAACGCCTTGAGAATGTCATACTCCTTAGGGCCGGCATACAATTGCATCGTCAGGACGGATCCATTTGCAGGGGCGGGGAATCGGACACCAGCCGATACCAGTTTGTCCCCCTCCTTCTTGGCAAGGGCCGCCGCGGCCTTCTGCGGCATGAGCACACTTAAGAAGTACTTATCCTGAATGGCAGACCACTTTACGTCACCTTTGCGCTCGGCCTCGCCATCCGGCGTTTCCTTCAACACCTTGTCATCGACCGACGAGGCCGACCCCATAAGCCCAATGAAGCCTTCTCCCCACTCCACGATGCCGAAATTGGTCCCCAGTGTCACATCGAGCGGAGTCGTCATCCCCTGAGTTCTGATCGCAATGTCCACGACGTAGGATCCGTGATGGAAGGTCAGCTCTTTTTCGACTTGTAGATTTCGCTGAGCATCGTGATACCGGAACGTGAGATGGCCGACAGGATGTGCGCTGTCCAGACGAGTAATATCCTGACTCACCTGGTAGACAGCGGTTCCAAGATCGCCCGTAAGCGCCTGATCGCTGGTGACGAGACTGAGCGGTCCCTTAAATCGCCCCCCGCTGTAGACCAGCTGCACCGGCGTGGCGCCATTTTCACCCGACGTCGTATAGCGCTTCAGTTCCCACGATTTGAGTACTGCGCCGCGAGTACTGAACTTGGCCCGAAACAGTTCGGTATCCACCTCGACCGTTTGCTCCTCCTTGACCGCGCCTGCAGCGTTGTCGATTGGCGCAGGCTTTGCGGAGGCGGGCGAGGATGTCGTCGCCTCGGCGCTGGCGCTCTGCGCGGCACCACTCTCCAGGCCCGACGGCTGGTTGGTGGCACCGGAGGAAGTACCCGTGGTGGCGACCTGCACCGGCTCTGAGGGCGGCAACAAACCCATACCTTTCAGCAGGTAGTCGTAGCCGATAATGACGGCCAAGGACACAATGAGGAACACAACGACTCGTTTTTCCATGGATGTTCAGCTGATGAGTGAGGTCTGAGGAGTTGTTGCCACGACGGTTACCGTACGGGATCCACACCGCCGGGATGGAAGGGATGGCATTTCAGCAGCCGTCGAACTGCCATAAGCCCCCCCTTGATCACGCCATACCGCTCGATGGCATCCTGCGCATAGACCGAACAGGTCGGATAGAAACGACAAGCTGGCCCGAGCAATGGCGAAACGCAGGCGCGATAGACCGTCAAGAGTATGAGACAGAGTCGCCTCAGCGCGAGGGCTCCCCAAAACGGGCCAACCGCTGTCTTTCCAATGTGGCTCGCCATATGTTCTGCAATTCCACAAACGGCAGATTCAGGCACTCGCGTTTCGGAAACACCAGAAAAGCCTGCCCTGGCACTAATACAGACCGAGCCGCACGGCCCAGCTCTCGAAACAGGCGTTTCGCGCGATTCCGGCGCACGGCTGTTCCAAACCGCCGCCCGATCACAATCCCCATCATTGCTTCCTGGGACAAGCCCGAACAAATTTGGAGATTGAACAATCCCGTTGAGACACGCCTTCCGCTCTTCTTGATGTGCTGGATCTCCCGGCTACGCTTCAAGAAAAACGGCACAGACTTTTGTCCTGCCGTCATCACAAACCCGCCCGCTGGTTACCTGACCGCGAGCCCTGGAAGACCAGCAATCGCGCATCGTCACATTGATATACGACAACCAGGTAAGGCGGCAGTACCCACGCCAGGTTAAGGACCCACCACCTGGATGTTTGCCTACATGCAGATAGCCTAGCGGCAGGAAAGAATCAGACAGTGAGGCGAGCGCGGCCTTTGGCTCGACGACGAGCAATAACTCTTCGGCCGTTTTTGGTGCTCATGCGCTTCCGAAATCCATGCTCCCGCTTGCGCTTGAGATTCGAGGGCTGCTTAAAAGTGAACGACATTGCGCACTCCTTCTCGAGAAGTCAATTTTCAATCAAGAGGTCGCATTATAGGGGCGGGACAGGAGGGTGTCAATCGATGCGCACCCGCACGGCGGTCGCCAGCGGGAGCACCAACCGTCAGCATCACGGCACGAGGAAGCCGAATCGTCCAGGGCGAACGCGAAATGCTTGAGGCACTCTTGCCCTCGATCGGCAAAGATGCCACAGCGTCACCCTAGGCGCTGTCTCGGCCATATACGCCTAACTATTTGTTCCACAATACAATTGCTCGACCAAGCGGGATGATACATCTCTGGCACTCACATTGCGTTTCAACGCTCAGGAGAAGAATCCACTGCGGGCAGCCTTCGCAGATCTCGCCGATCAGCACGCGCAAGGGTTTCTTGAGGATCCTTGCGAAACGAGCTTGCGAAATGGCAGGAAGAACTCGCAGGGACTCACCGCACGCGATAGAATACACCCAGCATGGATCACAGGCGCAACATCTTTCGCACCGTTTCACGCATGGTCCTCGTCGGCCTCTTCTCGATGAGCCTGGGCGGGTGCGTCGAGACCGTGCCTGAAGAATTGGTGGAAGCGATCGAAAGCATTGATCGTGACCTCGGCACCTTGCGAGCCTCAACAATCACGCCCGAGGCCTATTCCAAGTTCTCTCGCCAATGGATGGCCCTCAGAAGCCGCGTCCGATCGGAGGAGAATATCGTTCGCTGGCCCTGGGAAGATAATGAGCTGGAAACGGAGTTGGAAGCGCTTCAGGCCGAAGGAACCCAGCTCATAACCGAGGTCAACAGCCAAATCCTCGCACAACGAACCGCAGCGGAGGCCAAACTGGCCAAAGTTGAGCAACGCCTGCGGCTCCTGAACGCGCGCGTGGGAGACATCGACAGTCGCGTGGTCCTCGGCGAACATCCACTCGAAACCGAACTGCTCGTGAAACAAGCTCGCCATTATCTTGACCAGGGACAGTTTGAGTATGCGAATCAGACCTCAGAACGCGCAGGCAAAATCCTCCTGACCCAAACCGCCCTGCTCACGAATGAATTGGGACGGTATGCCGACGACGACCTGATTGCCGCCTGGCGGGAATCTGCACAACGCACCATCGATTGGTCCCGAAAAAACCGCGCGCATGCCATTGTGATCAGTAAGGCCGACCGCGTCCTCACAGTCTATAAAAGCGGCCGGAAAATTCTGACCTATCCGATCCGCCTAGGTTCGAGAGGTATCCGTGCGAAACAACACTACGGAGATGGCGCGACCCCAGAGGGCGAGTATCGCATCCAGCGCAAACGCGGGCCCGGACAAACGCCTTTCTTTCGCGCCTTAATTCTTGACTACCCTAACGCGGAGGACCGACGCCGGTTTGAAGCCGCGCAACAAGCGGGGCTGATCCCCAAGCACCGGCAGATGCCTGGACTCATTCAGCTTCACGGTATGGCCCAGGGTATTACAGATCAGCCATACGGCAGCATCGTGCTGGACAATCCACAGATTGCCGTGCTGTTCGATCAGGTAGCCGTGGGCACGCCGGTCAACATCGTTGGTGCGTTGGAATCACACAACTCCATCTCACTCGTACTGGCCGACCTGGGCGATCAAGAAGAAGAAACCTAGCACTTACTGTGCCCACCATGCTGCCTCCCAACGGGGCTTCGATTCCACAGATCCCACCATCCGAGAACGCCAGACAATTGATGCTCTTTCGGAACCAAACGCTAGCACTGCTGCTGGCGGTTTCTCTCAGTCTGAGCGCGTGCGCGGGCCCTAAGCCAATATTGCAATCGAATGCTCATTTAATGACCACGGGAGAACCGCTGGCACAAGAAGCTATTTCAGAATGCACTCAGAAGGCCGAGAAGGAACAGATTGATCCTGGAGAAACTCGCGGCCAGAAGATTGCTCAAGGGGCTGCCCTGTACGCCTTGGGCGGTGCTGTCATAGGAGCTGTTGGAGGAATGACGAGCGGTATGTCTGCCATAGCGGCCCTTATAGCAGGAAGCGTTCTTGGACTTGTTGGTGGTGTTGCGGGAGCAATGTCGCCGCTAGACCCAAACAGTGATTACGCAGCTTATTTCGGCGCTTGCCTCAAAAAGAGCGGCTATGAACTCAAGGGTTGGCACTGATTCTATGAGACCAATACGATGAAGCCCTACAGTCTGGTAAGTACCTTCGGCCTATGAGGAAATGCAACCTGTCAAAATAGCATACGGTAAATTTCGCAGACCCCCCTACAACACTCGTCCCCATTTCCTCGCCGAATTGTAAGCAACAGTGGTACTCGCATTACCATGCCATATAGGTGGACAGATACGTATGTCCAACCTCCCCGGTGGGCACGATTTCTTCGCGATCACAGCCTGCACCTCTTCCCGGCGTTTGCCTTTTCAATCTCCCGAACCTAAGATACGACAGAGCCGACGCGCATTGTCGTTCCTCCACCTTATGGAAGAGAGCGTGTTATGCCGATCCGCCCCAACCCATCGTCACGACCGACCGACCAGGCCATCACCCGAACACTCGAGGACCTCGCCGGAAGCCACACCATCGAGCGGATCTGGACTCGAGACCACACCGTGTGGAAACCGACCCCGGCGGAAATCGAAAACCGCCTCGGCTGGCTGACAGTCCTTGATCAGATGCAAGATGGACTGTCCGATTTGCGAACCTTCGCGCAAGCGGCGCGGGAAGCTCGCATCACCGACGTGGTCCTGCTCGGCATGGGCGGAAGCAGTCTCGGCCCCGAAGTCTTGCGTTGTACATTCGGCCCCGCCAAAGGCGCCCCGCAGCTCTGGGTGCTGGACTCCACAGTGCCCGGTTGGGTCCGGCAGGTTACCAACGCTATCCAGCCGGCCCGAACCCTCTTCCTTGTGGCCAGCAAGTCCGGCGGAACGATCGAAGTCATGTCGCTCTTCGCGCACTTCTGGAACCTCGTACACCGAACCAAAGGGCATCGGGGTGGAGCCCAGTTTGTTGCCATCACCGATCCCGGGACAGGCCTCGAACGACTGGCGCGTCAGCGCGGGTTCTGGCGCACATTCATCAACCAACCCGATATCGGTGGGCGCTATTCCGTACTCTCCTACTTCGGCCTCGTTCCCGCGGCCCTACTGGGACTCAATGTGAACAAGCTCCTCTCCCGAGCCCTCTCCATGCGCGAAGCGTGTCGGCATTCATCTTCGCCACAAGACAATCCCGGCGCAGTCCTGGGGGCGATGATGGCCGCCCTGGCCCGCGCCGGACGCGACAAAGTTACGCTGCTTACCTCGCCGACCCTGAATTCGTTCGGCCTCTGGGTAGAGCAACTCCTGGCGGAAAGTACCGGCAAGGAAGGCACAGGGCTCGTCCCCATAGCAGGAGAGGCCCTCGCGGCACCATCGGCCTATGGAACCGATCGATTTTTCGTCTGCCTTCGATTGAAGGGGGACCGCAATGCGTCGTTAGACCGGGGCCTCGCCGCCCTCCACAAGGCGGGACATCCGATCTTCCGACTCAACCTAAACGATCTGTATGACCTGGGCGCAGAATTTTTCCGCTGGGAATTCGCCACCGCGGTCGCCGGCCACATCCTCGGGATTCATCCATTCGATCAACCGAATGTTCAGGAAAGCAAAGACAACACTGCCCGCGTCTTGAAGGAGGTCGACAGTCGGGGACGACTTCCGGCACTACCGATGCCGCCCCCCCGGCAGGCCCTTGCGCAGCTGCTTGAGCAATCGGCGCCTCATCGATATGTGGCGATTCTCGCCTACACGACTCCAAGCCCTAAAATTGATGCCGCACTGCGCGCCCTGCGCAAGGCCATCATGGTCCGACATCACATAGCCACCACGGCCGGGTACGGCCCGCGCTATCTGCACTCCACAGGGCAACTGCACAAGGGTGGCCCCAACAACGGGCTGTTTCTGGAGCTGGTCGATGCCATGAAGCCGGATCTGCCGATTCCAGAACAGTCGTATACATTCGGCACGCTGGCGCAAGCCCAGGCGCTGGGCGACCTCCAGTCGCTGCACAGCCACCAACGTCCTGCCGTTCGCATCAGCCTAGGCGCAGATCCTGTTCGTACCATACGCCGGCTCGTTGCCCTGCTTACCCCCTCCGCGCGCGCCGGTCGGAAGAAGCCTGCGACAACCAGACCGACTCCCTCAGCACGTCGAGCCCGTCGCTGAGATGCCACCCGCACCGGAGCTGCATACCTTTGCAGACACACAGGAACTTGTACAGGCCGCGGCAGACTTTCTCGTACAACTGGGACAGCGCGCGATTGCCGAACGCAACCGTTTTCTGGTGGCTCTCTCCGGCGGATCGACGCCGAAAACGCTCTACGCCACCCTCACGAGTCCAACCCTCGCGCGCCGGTTAGACTGGACCAAAGTTCACTTTTTCTTCGGAGACGAGCGCTGCGTTCCCCCTGAGCACCCCGAGAGCAATTTTGGGCTCGCCCAGGCGATGTTGTTCGCGCCCTTACACATTCCGCCGTCCTCGATCCACCGCATACAGGGCGAGGATCTCCCGGAGGCAGCGGCGATCAGCTACGAGACGCTTCTTCGCCGTCTAACCGCAAAGCCGGAAGAGCCATGGCCGGTTTTCGACCTGGTACTGTTAGGGATGGGCGATGATGGCCACACCGCCTCACTGTTCCCCGGCACTCCGGCGGTGAGCGAATCGACGCGTTGGGTAGTCCCGAGTTCCGCTCCGCAGGGAGCCCGGTCTCGCATCACCATCACCCTAGGTGTGATCAATCATGCGAGTGTGATACTGTTTCTCGTCACCGGGCACAAGAAGGCAACGGTCGTCCAACGCATCTTGGAAAAGAGCGCCGATGATCCAAGCCCCTACCCGGCGGCATTGGTTCGGCCTGAGCGCGGACGGCTGTTGTGGTATCTTGACTGCGCCGCAGCATCCAAATTGACAACGACACCACCACATTCGACATCGCATGAGGATCCATGATTCTGGCAGGTGATATCGGTGGCACGAAAACGAATTTAGCCCTCTACGAATGGACCAACGGACGTGTCGAGCCGGTCCGCGAAGACAGTTTCCACAGCGCGGACTACAAAGCCTTAGAAGACATCGTCGAAGAATTTCTGAGCACTCCCCTGGCCAAACCGGGGATAGAGGGCGAGGAAGAGCAAGAGTCCGGTGATACGGCTCCGGAGTCAGATCCGGGGGCCGATGAGGCGACTCCCGAACCGATCCGCGTCACCGCGGCATGCTTCGGTGTGGCGGGTCCCGTGATCGACAATCGCTGTCGCACGACCAATCTGCCGTGGGTCATCGAGGGGGCCACCCTCGCGGAGCGCTTTGCTATTCCCCAAGTGCGACTCTTAAATGATCTCGAAGCCACGGCTCATGGCCTCCTCCTCCTCACGCCAGATGAAATCGTCGTGCTGAATGCCGGAGCGCCGCCCAAGAAGAAACAAGCCCTGGCCCTCATCGCGGCCGGCACCGGCCTTGGCGAATGTATTCTGTTTTGGGACGGGACCCGCTATCGCCCCATGCCCTCAGAAGGCGGGCATACGGACTTCGCGCCCAACAGCGACACCGAGATCGAATTGCTCCGCCATCTCCGAGGCAGTTACCTCCATGTCAGCTACGAGCGGATCGTGTCCGGCCCCGGCCTACACGCCGTCTATGAATATATCCGCGATACCAAAAAAAATGAGCCGACCTGGCTGGCGGAAAAGATCAAGGTCGGCAACCCGGCCGCCGAGATTGCCGAAGCAGGACTGAAGGGCCAGGCCGAGATCGCCAAGCAGGCCCTGGATTTATTCGCCACCATCTATGGCGCAGAAGCGGGCAATTTGGCCTTGAAGGCCCTCACGCTGGACGGAGTCTATGTCGCCGGAGGCATCGCCCCCAAATTACTCACTAAACTGCAGGATGGCTCGTTTATGCGCGGCTTTACGAACAAAGGCCGATACAAGCGCCTGATGACCCAGATCCCCGTGAAGGTCGTCATGAACGATAAGACCGCCCTGCTCGGTGCGGCCTCCATGGCTGCTCAACTCACCTCCACGCACTCATCATGACACCATCATACGATCTCGATGCTGAAAAGCGGCACGCCGCCCTGAAAGCCACCGAATTTGTGCGCGACGGTATGGTCGTCGGACTGGGCACCGGTACGACGTCCAAACATTTGATCCTAGCTTTGGGGGAGCGTGTCCGTGCCGGGCTCACGATTCAGGCTGTCCCGACCTCCCACGACACCGCCGCCCTGGCACGACAATCCGGCATTCCCCTGATCGAGTCCGACAATGCCTGGATGATCGATGTCGCCATCGACGGAGCCGACCAGGTCGATCCCGCGTTGAATCTCGTGAAAGGCGGCGGCGGCGCGCTGCTGAAGGAAAAAATCGTGGCCGCCGCGGCGAAGCAATTCATCGTCATGGTCGATCATACGAAGCTCGTGCCGGGACTCGGAGGAAGCTTCCCGCTGCCGATCGAAGTCGTGCCGTTCGGATGGGGCAGCACCGCACGAAACATCGAGCAGGCTTCCGGCGGAAAGGCCGTGTTACGCGAACGCAATGGAACCGTGTTTCAGACCGAGGCCGGCCATGTGATCCTCGATCTCCACATGCCCAAGATCCCCGACCCAGCGACGCTGGAAATCGAGTTGAATCAAATCCCCGGTATCGTCGAAACCGGACTATTCATCGGGCGGACCAGCATTCTCATCGTCGGCCACGCACAGGGCGTCGACGTGACCCATGCCTCGAAACCATGACCGACGGATCTGCCGATCCGCCGGTCACACGCCGGCAGACGGCTCTGCTGGCCGTTCGCGCCACCGCCAACGCAATCCTGTGGATCGGGACCTGGCAGGGCGCCTCATGGCTGCTCTTCGCACGCACCGCGTGGAGTGGTCCGACTCCCTCTCACAACCGACGACAGTTCACTCATAACCCCGGGGCGTCATCCATGAACCTTCAAGATCCCTACCGACTCCCGCACCACGTCCGGCCGACTCATTACGACCTGCGCATCGAGCCTGATCTCACGACCCATTCCTTCATCGGCCATGAGCTCGTCACCGTGACGGTGACCGAACCGACCTCGGAAATCCTGCTGAATGCCACAGAGTTGGACATCTCCTCGGCGATGGTGTCCGCGGAGGGACGACAGCCCAGAACCGGAACCGTCCAGATGGACGAGGAACATCAGCGATGCCGTATCAGCTTTCAACAAGAGATTCCGGTCGGCATCTGGATCTTGCACCTCGCCTTTCGTGGAACCTTGAACGACAAACTCCGCGGGTTCTATCGCAGCAGCTATAAAGATAGTCACGGCGGCGTCCACAATCTGGCTGCTACCCAATTTGAGGCCACGGACGCGCGGCGGGCCTTCCCTTGTTGGGATGAACCCCACTTCAAGGCCATGTTCGCCGTGACGTTGGTGATCGATCCCGCACTGACGGCCATTTCAAACACGCGAATCATCGAGGATCGGCAGGAACAGGGCAAACGCGTGGTCCGCTTTGCGGAGTCCATCAAGATGTCGACCTATCTGGTCGCGTTCATCGTCGGAGAACTCGTGGCGACACCCCCGATCATGGCCCAACAGACTCCGGTCCGGCTGTGGTCCGTGCCGGGAAAACAACACCTCACCTCCTTTGGCCATGAGATCGCGGTCTATTCGCTCAACTTTCTAGCCGACTACTACGGCATCCCCTATCCAGGGGACAAGTTGGATCTGATCGCCATTCCGGATTTCGCCTCCGGTGCCATGGAGAATCTGGGGGCGATCACCTTTCGAGAGACAGCTCTACTCCTCGACCAGCGAACCGCCACACACGCTGAGCAGGGGCGCGTAGCCGATGTCGTGGCACACGAGAATGCCCATATGTGGTTCGGAGACCTGGTCACGATGGCCTGGTGGAACGGGCTCTGGCTCAACGAGGCGTTTGCGACCTTTATGGAAATGCTCGTAGTCGACGCATGGAAGCCGCAATGGGAACGCTGGACGGCGTTCGGCATCGCGCGCGCTGCTGCCTTGTCGGTGGATGGGCTCCTCAGCACCCGGCCGATTGAGTTTCCCGTACGTGCCCCCAAAGAAGCCGAGGCGATGTTCGATGTCTTGACCTATGAGAAGGGGGCCTCGGTGTTGCGCATGCTGGAACAACATCTCGGGTCGACGGTGTTCCGCGACGGAGTCCGTCACTATCTCACATCGCATGCCTATGGAAATGCCGAAACCACCGACCTCTGGGTGTCGCTCGGGCACGCATCACAGCAGGATGTTCCGGCTCTCATGAACGAGTGGATTTTCTCACCCGGCTATCCGTTGCTCTCGCTGAGCGTGGACACGCACTCGACGCTCACCCTCAGGCAACATAGGTTTACGTATGCCGAGGATGCTTCGGCAGCCGCGTCGCCAGCGGCCGCGCCACACTGGCAGATTCCGGTCCAATTGCGCATTGTCACCGAGCAAGGAGCTGAAACCAGACGCGTGCTGCTTCGCGAGCGGGAGAGTCGTATCCCCTTGCCGAACAATTGGACATCGATCCTAGCAAATGAAGGCGGACATGGATTTTATCGCGTCCGCTACAGCGCAGAATTGCTGGTCGGGTTGCAGGCGCGAGGCCTGGATACACTGGATCCGGTCGAGCGATTCAATCTCTTGAACGACACCTGGGCATCTACCGTCGCGGGCATGGTGCCCCCCGCAGACTACCTCGCTCTGACCGAGCATTTTCATGGAGAGCGCGATCCGCATGTCTGGGCCGTCATGTTGGGGTCGTTTTCCACCCTGCATCAACTGCTCGCCGAGGAGGATCGCCCCCTGCTGGCCACGCTTGTGCGGAAGCGCCTCGCTTCGACGTTCGCTGATCTTGGCTGGGCACCGCGTGCGGACGAACGTGAACTCGTCAGGGAATTGCGCGGCGATATCATACGCGCCCTGGGCACCCTGGGTCGCGATGAGACCGTTCAGGCACAGGCGGGAGACGCCTACCGCGCCCTGCAAACTCAAACCAGGCCCATAGACCCCAATGTCATACCCGCGCTGGTCTCCATTTTGGCCTTCACAGGGGACGAGGCTCGCTACGACGAGTTCGCCCGACATTTCCGTGAAGCGACGACTCCGCAAGAGGAACGCCGCTATCTCTTTTCGCTTGCGGCCTTTCGAAACCCTGCATTGCTGGAGCGCACGCTGGCAAAAACCCTCACCGATGAAGTCCGGACCCAGGATGCGCCCTTCCTCGTCAGCAGCCTCCTCCACAATATCTACATTCGCGAAAAGGCCTGGGAGTTTGTGAAAACACATTGGGAACAGATGGACCGTGTGTTTCCCAAGAGCGGCCTGCGTCGGATGTGTGGAGGCATTGTCGGGCTCTCCACGCCTGAACTGGAACGAGACGTGCGGCAGTTCTTTGCCACCCGCACAATCGATCTGGGCGGCAAAAGCCTGGCGCAGTATCTCGAACAGCTACATATCGCGGTGCGCTTTGGGGAACGGGATCGCGAGGCGATTCGCGCCGCACTAGCACGCACGGCCACCTAACCGGAAGCGACAATGGAACTCCGTTATTCGTGCCGCAGCACGCTCAAGGGAGGTTGCCCGAGAAGACGGTACGTGCTGAGAAATCCGACCAGAAGGGTGAGTAGGATGGTGCAGCCTAGGCCGATGCCCAACCATTCAGGCTCCAGGGCCCAGGGCAATTCTAAGATATACCGTAGGATCGCCCACGAAAACGCACTCGCGAGGACGACGCCGATCGTACCCGCCACGCAACCCAGCAGCGCATATTCGGCCGCAAAGGACCGGGCGAGCAACCCGCGGGTCGCGCCAAGCGCTTTCAAAATCACCGCGTCATACAGTCGTCGATACCGCGTGGCGGCCAAAGCGGCCGCCATCACCAACGCGCCGGCCAACAGACAGAACACGGCAACGGCGCGAATGGCCAGCGACAAACGATCGAGTACCCTGGCGAAACTGCTCAACACTTCGCCGATGTTGATGGCGGTCACATTGGGGAACGCCGCCACCACGGCAGACTGAACGGCCGCCTCGTCTCGCGGTGCCACGCGAACCGTGGCCACATAGGTCATCGGCGCGCCATCCAGTGAGCCCGGCGACATGATCAGATAGAAATTGGTCGAAAAATTCCCCCACTCGACTTTTCGAATGCTGCTCACCTCGGCCTGGAGAATCGTGCCCTGGATGTTGAGATCCACGACCATGCCGAGATCGATCCCGAGGCTTTTTGCGGCTTCTTCTTCCACGGACACCTGCGGTCGTACAAACTTCTGCCCGGGCTTCCACCACGCGCCCCGCACAATCCGGTTGTCCTTGGGTACGTCGTCCAGAAAAGTCAGCACGTACTCACGGTTCACATACCAGTTCTTGCGTTTTTCCTCACGAGACTGACTAGGCGGTTCTTCCTGTTCGGACTCGCGGTCCACCGTAACGACCCGACCGTCGATGGCATGCAAGCGCGAGCGAACCAACGGCGTCAGATCGGGGGCGAAATCACCGGTCCGTCGATGGACCAGCTCGGTGAAGGGAGCCACTTGATCCGGCTGGATATCGATAAAAAAGAATGTCGGCGAATCGGATGGCCGATTCTCGCCCACCTGCCGCACTAAGGCATGTTCCAGCAGCCCGATCGCGAGAATCACCATCACTCCGACGCCGATCGCGACCATTACCCCAAGCGTCTGCGCACCGGGACGCTGAAGATTGCCGAGTGCCTGTCGCACGGACAGCACCCGTGGCACAGGAATCGTGCGTAATCCCCACAACAACAGATTGGCCGCCACGGTCAACACCAGCAACGCCACCACTAACCCCGCGATAAACAGACCGCCGATGGCGAACGAGCCGGCTTGCCATACCGAAAGCCCTGCCAAGCCGAGTCCGATCCCGGCTGCCGCTGCCGCCCGAACGGGATCCCTCGTGACCATCCGAACCGCTCGCCCCCACCAGGCTGTGCCTCCCCGCACCGCCGGCACAGGCCCCCCTTCCACCTCACGCCGGAAAATGGAAGCCGGTTTGATTTCACGAATCGTCAACAGGGGCCAGACGCTGAAGAGCAAAGTGGTCAGCACGCCCAAGGCCACGCCTTTCGCCAGCGGCGCCATCGCCGAGCGTGAGAGCACAGCCGAAAACTCGATCTGCTGCAGCACATCGGTGGCCAGTACAGTGGAGACGGCCTGCGGGAGGACCGACTGCAGCGCGATCCCGATCGCGAGGCCTGCCGCACTGCCCAGGAAGCCCAATCCGACGGCCTGCCCCAAATAGGAGGCGATGATGGTTCGCGTATCCGCGCCCACCGTCTTCAGGATGGCGATGGAGTGCAGCTTCTCGCGCAAGAATGCCTGGATCGACAGTGCCACACCGATTCCACCGACAAACAACGCCGTCAGGCCGACGAGTCCCAAATAGCGTGCCAATTGCTCCAGAAACTGCTTAAGCTGAGGTTGTGCATCCCGATACGAAGACACACGTGCGGACTCCGCGGCCAGACGCCCCCGCAGCTCGTGCAGCAGCGGCGAGGCAGCCATGGTTCCAGGCAGCTTTAAGAGGTGCCGCTCGCGCAAGCGACTGCCTGGCTTGATCAGATTCGCCGCCTCGAGTCCTTCTTGAGAAATCAGCACCCGCGGCCCCAAGCTGAACATGTTGGCCATCCGGTCGGGCTCGTTGTGAATCACCCCGGTGATGACGAAGGAGACCTGCCCGATCTTGATCGCGTCACCGACAGCCAGACCCAGACGAATCAAGAGCCCGTCCTGTACAACTGCCCCGTGGCAGGCCTCTGGACAACCAGTGCCAGCTGGATGCAGTAACTCCGTGAGCGGACGATCCGGGTCCGTCCTCACCAGGCCATACAGCGGATACCCAGGCTCGACCGCCTTCAATTCAACCAGCTGCGTGACGTCGACCCCGCCTGCGGCACGATCGATTCGAGCCACCATCGCCACCAACTCGCTCACACGTGTGATGAGAATCCCACGTTCCGCGAGCGGCTTGATCACAGCCAGGCCGGCATCTCCCATCGGTCTGGACACTCGAATTTCCAGATCACCGCCGAGCAAGCCTCGCGCTTCTTTGAGCACGGCGCGCTCAACATTCGCCGAAAAGAGGGACACCCCGACGACGGCGCCGACACCGAGCGCAATACATGCCAAAAAATAGAGGAAATGGCGCCAGGCGGACCGCAATTCCCGCCAGCCCATGATGAGCCAGAAGGGCATCATGAGAGAGGATCAGACAGGTTATGGGGACCGTCCGTCAGGTGGTCTGACGCAATCCGGCCGTCCCGAATAGTGATGACCCGCTCCATCGTGGCAGCCAGCTGCGGATCGTGAGTCACCAAGACCAGTGTGGTTCCCGCATCACGATGTAACGACATGATCAGCTCGATCACTTGCCGACCTGTGGCGGAATCTAAGTTTCCGGTCGGCTCGTCTGCCAGCAGAATCGGCGGCCGACAGGCAAAGGCGCGCGCCACGGCCACACGCTGCTGTTCCCCTCCCGACAGCTGCACAGGATAGTGCGACATCCGATGGCCCAATCCGACCTCCTCCAATAAGTCACGAGCCCGCTCACGGCTGCGCGTATCGCCGGCGAGTTCGAGGGGAATCGACACATTCTCCAACGCCGTGAGCGTCGGAATGAGATGGAAGGACTGAAAAATATACCCGATACTCGCGAGGCGCAGACGAGCCATCGCCTTCTCTCCGAGTGACGTAATGTCAACGCCGTTGAGCCAGATCGTTCCGGAGGTCGGCCGATCAAGCCCCGCGATCAACCCCAGGAGCGTGGACTTCCCGCTGCCGGATGGTCCGACAATCGCGACCGTCTGCTTGTCTGGAATCTCCAGGGTGACATCGTCGAGAATCCTCACCATTGCCCCGCCGGCCTCGAGTTGCATTGTTACATGTTGAGTCGCAATCATGGTGTGTCTGCTCCGTTGACGACGGCACGCATCCGCAAATTCATATTATACTGTAGTCATGAAAGCCGGCTCGGACCATTCTCCAATTGCGCTGCGTCTTCAGACGAGCTGCTTCGCGGCGCTCCTCATTATCGGCCTGTTTGGTTGTGATCCCTCGACGACTCCGACATCGCCATCCTCACCGACCACCGGTTCGACGCCACAACCCGCCCCTAGGGAGGCCCCTCCTCAGACGTCCTCGGCCTCCACGCCCCCCCCGCACGCTGACGATCGGCTCAAAATTGTGGCCTTCGGCGATAGCCTGACGGCCGGTCTTGGAGTGGCCCCCGACCAGACTTATCCTGCACAGCTACAGGAACGGCTCGACGCGTTAGGTCAGCCCTACCTCGTGCTGAACGCCGGAGTCAGCGGTGACACCTCTGCGGGCGGTCTCCGGCGTCTTTCCTGGGTCCTCGCGGGCAACCCGCGGGTGGTCATTCTCGAATTGGGAGGGAACGACGGACTGCGAGGGTTGGGTCTCAAGGAAACCCGTTCGCACCTGGACACAATCATCAGGCGACTGAAAGCGGCGGAGGTGCAGGTGATCCTTGCCGGGATGAAGCTACCACCGAACTACGGAGAGGAGTACACGAGCAAGTTTGAGGCCATGTACAGGGAACTGGCCCAAGTCCATTCGCTTCCCTTGATTCCATTCCTGCTGGAAGGGGTTGGTGGAGAGAAATCGCTGAATCAAGCAGACGGAATCCACCCTACAGGGGAAGGGTATCGGATGGTTGTCGACAACGTGTTGAAGAGCTTGCTGCCGGTGCTGAACGAGCATGCACCCGCTAGAACCGGAATAAAAAACGGGCGCGAAACATCGTCTCTGCCGTCACGAGCAAAGCAACATTCCACGCCCAGAACCCGAAACGGGTCAGTTAGCTCTTCTTAAAAAAGGTGTCGTACACGCCGAATCCCAAGATCAAGGCGATCAAGGTGTAGTACAGACCCGTGATACCACTGTAATCCGGTGGACCTTCGCTGACATTGGCAAACGCATTGGCTGCCTGAAGAACCCCGACTCCGCCCAAGACTCCCACTATCAGCTTGTTCATGATCTCCCCCTTGTAATCAAGGACTGCCCAAAGAGGCCCGCATTGTACTGAAGCCGCGAGGGAGGATGCAAGGGGGTATGAGAGAGAAGGACTGGGGGGGCGTTCACCCCGTGGCCGGCACGAGGTCGAGTGCCGCTCGATGGCCGTTACGCCTTACCGAGAGCCTTGAGCATGGTCGATACCTCCCGACAAGTGTCAGAGAGCCCCTCCAGCCGACGGCCCTTTTCGGTCACAAGCGCGGCAATCGCTTTGACCTCCCCCTCGACCTGTTCGATATGTCGCGAGAGATCGGCGGTTTTTGTGAGGACCGCCTTCTGTTGTTCCACCTCCCGCTGCAGTTCTCGGCAGAGGACCTGCAGAGATTTGGCCTCCTTCACCGACGCCTCTAGGTCCTGGGTGAGACGGCCAACCGCTGCTTCCCGGTTGCGGATGTCCGTATCGAGTTGAATTTGCGTCACCTCGCTTTCGCGGCGACGTTCATCCAGCTGCTGAATGATGTGAGTCCAGGTTGAGACCAGTCCTGGTTCGATATTGGGCTGCTCCGGAACCGGCTGGCCACTCTGAATCGCCTGCACCACTCCCAGCATCCATTCCGTAAATTGAGTCAGTTCGCCCAATTTCACATCATTGGACGGCGCAGTCTTCTGGGCAACGCGCACCGCTTCATGGCGAGGGACGGTCGGTCTGGCCTTGGGAACGATCCGTGCGTTCGACCATCGCTGATACTCCAGGAGCGCGGCCACACCATGCCGACACATGGGCTGCTCAGGCAACGTGCAAGAACACTTGGCTTCCAGCTGACCGTTGGCGAGGCGAATGGTTTGCTCGTACAACCCGGAATTACCCATGACCGAGGAGGTCAATTCCGTATCCGACGCATCTGTCAGTTGCACACGCCGTTCCGACTGGTACTGCTTCCCGATCTGAAACGCTTTAGGCTCCACGACCGAACTAATCATGGCCGCCTCCAATAACCCCAGGCGATCAGCCGAACATGCGATTTTGCCCCTCATCGTGTCACCTGCAACATGATTGCTCCTGCTGAATCGCCCTCACACGCTGCGAACGATCGCCCGCGGCCGATGCATTCACCACCCCGGCTGACGCCAGTTCGAGAGGAGAGCCGAGTGCACGACAGACGGCCTCTCCCCACACATCCCCGCAAGTGAGGGGACGAGCAACGGCACAGTGCGGAACACTCCCAGCCCCACCCACCCGCTGACTCTTCTTATCGGCATCGCCGAGGAGCGCCTTGAGATCCGGGCGGCGTCAACCAGACAAAATCCGCGATTCCCTCTTGCATCGACTGGTAGAGCTCCGCAGCCCGATCCCGCTCAAAGGTCGCCAGATACACCGTCACCTGCTTGAGTCCGGCAGGCACCCGCCTGGCCGCACGATTCGGAACGGGCAATCGGTACTGGACATGGCCTCCACCGGTGTAACTCACCACAGGGCCTTGAGCGAGATCCACTTCGGCTCGAACCCTGCGAACAGCGTCCGCTACCGTCTTCGCCATGCCCTCATCCCGTACCATGGACGCCTCATACATCGTCAGATAGTCTTCGGGGGCCCCACCCCCGTGACAAGCCTGCAGCTGTGACAAAATTCGCGAACGGTACGCAGCATCATCGACGATGGCCTCTCCCTCCATCCCCCACTGACGCCATTGCGGCGACGCTTTTGCCTGAGCGAGTCCTTGCTTCACAACCTGGCGGATCAAGAGCTTTGGTGGATTCATCGCCATCAGCGGAAATCGGTGATCCCTCACAAACTGCACCAACGGCTCATAATCCTCGAACGCACCACCCCAGTTTTGCTTCCACCCCACATCCTCCAAAAAACCAGTGCGAGTCACATCTGTGGACGTGAGGTAGCGGTCCAGCGCTGATTGACCGTCCCACCCGAACATCTCCATCGTCAGCACCGGCTTGCGCCCTCGGTCGGCGAGCGACCGAAGCACGGTCAAGGCCACATCAATGTGGAAGCGGTTGTGATGCTCCTCACCCAGATAAATGACATCATACCCGGTCAATTGCTCCAACCATGTATCGGTCGGCACGACGAGGCCGGTCTTCGCATCCAGCAGCTGCCCCGGCGACCAGTCACTCCACGGTTGCCCCGCAGGCATTGCCACAGACCCGTTCGTCTGGCACCCCCACAGACCCAACAGCACCATCGCCAGGGTGAGGAATCCACCGACTCTACCGAACCACTTCTGGCAGGGCCCCATCTCTGCTCTACACATCGCATCTCCTTCTCTCCGCATGCCGCAGCCGCAAGGGCACGTCGCTTGACTCCTTTACGACAGGCTCGATACTCTGCGCAACGCCATTTCACAGCATAGCATTTGCGTATCGCCCACGCGCCCATCAACTGCTGATTTTTCATGGGACTTGAGCCAGACAGATCGGCCGCATTCCGCAAACAGGTCGCGGCCGCCAGGTCCGCCGATCCCACAGCGTGGGAAGGCACTCGCCACCTGCTCCATCCGACTGAATGGCCCGTCACGCGGGACCGTCTCCTTAAGGCCATCGCGGCCTCAGCCGTTTCGGAGGACATCAAACAGCACCTTGCGGCCGCCTTCGCCGATGACCAGTCCTCGACAGGCCGCACATCGTACCCCGACGTACTCAAGCAACTCACCGGGTTGCCGACGACCAAAGGCCTGCGCGCCCTGTGCGTCTTCTTTGGAGTGCGGGCAGCATCCGTTGCGAAATGGCTCAGCCCCTCGGTTTCACCTGCGACGGTAGACACGTTCCTTCAGCGCCACCGCAACCCCTTCGATCTGTTGTTAGATGAGGTTCCCGCATCCCTGTTGGATTTGGGAGCAGGCGACCTCTCCTTTGCGGAAGAACTGGCCACCCGGTATGGCTCATCCCTGGCAGCCCAACAGAGGCCCCTGATCCTGCACTGCCTCGACCGGCTGGACCCGCGCTCGCAACTCGGTGGACCGCTACACGCCCATCCGCTTCGCCTCAGCCGTTTGCGGGCCATGCCGAACCTGGACTTTCGTTTCTACGGCGATCAGGACATGTTTGGACTAGACGTGCTGGAACGAGACCAGCGTCTTGCCTCGCGCTATCTCATCGTCACCTGCTGGGCTCCGGCCACGCCGACCTTCGCCTATGAGCCGACACGCTTCTCCCCGGCCTACCTCGCCGAAGAATTGCGACGCACAAAGGGCGATTCCCGCCAGATCCGGCATGGGAAAGAGCCCGCACTCGAGGTGCTGCATGACGGACGAAGCCTGCTCTTCCCTCCCTGGAAATTCGATATCCGCGGCCCGCTCGCCTTGCTGGAGTTGATGGCCACCCGAGGAGCCTTGTGCCTGCTCGGCGCCGTCGATTCTCAGGTGTTTTGGGAGATACTGTCCCAGTTGGTTGACGACCCGGCCATGAGACCGCCTGATACCGTCTTCTCCCCTCAGACTCTGCCGGCCGTCTTCGGGAAAATCTACCACCACCTCTCAGGCCTCCCGCTCGGCCAGCCCTGTCGTTTGGTCGACCTCGCCCCGCTGCGGAGTCGATTTCCCTCTGTCCTCCGCGCAGCAGGAGGCCAGGTCGCATCCTATCGGTTCCGAGAGGTGACGATCCAGCGGGGTGCCTTGTTCGAGGGTGTGCCCGCAAGCAGCACCGCCAGGAAGTTCCAGGGCATGGCGGAAGAAACTCCTCCCTGGTTTCTCAGCCTGGTGCCGGAACGGCAAGAAACCACATGACCGGCTAAATACAGCCGACCGGGCATGCCCCAGCCCCCCCCTTCACCAGCGCGAACCGCCCTATAAATTGACGGTCTCCAGACCCTTTGTTAGACTTCGGACATACACGCCATGCGCCGATCATAATCCTCGTCACCAACACCCCAATCGTGAATTCCTCTCAATCAATCAAATTGTTACAGGACAATATCGCGCAGGTCATTAAAGGCAAGTCGCGAGTCATTGAACTCGCCGTCGTCTGCCTGTTGGCGCGCGGACATCTCCTGATCGAGGATGTGCCCGGCGTGGGCAAGACCACCTTGGCGCACAGTTTGGCACGCTCGCTCGACTGCTCCTTCAAACGGATTCAGTTCACGAGCGACCTGTTGCCCTCCGACATCGTCGGCATTTCTGTCTTCAATCGTCAGAAACAATCCTTTGAGTTTATCCCCGGCCCCCTATTTGCCCACATCGTGCTGGCCGATGAAATCAATCGCACCACCCCGAAAACGCAAAGCAGCCTGCTGGAAGCGATGAGCGAAGCGCAAATTTCCGTGGATAACCAAACCTACCCGCTGCATCAGCCGTTCATGGTCATTGCCACGCAAAATCCCGCGGAGTATCACGGCACGTTCCCGCTCCCCGAATCGCAATTAGATCGATTCCTGATGCGACTTCGCATCGGCTATCCCACGCCGGACGAGGAACGAAAGGTGTTGGAGCGGCCACAGTCGCTGCATCCGGCCAGCGACCTGCAGCCCGTCCTCACCGCACAACACATCCTGGATCTCCAAGCCCTTGTCGAAAAGGTCAGGATCGACGACAGTTTGATGGACTACCTGCTCGCAATCGTACAGGCCACCAGGCAGGCCGATGTGCTGTCGCTCGGAGTCAGCACGCGGGGCGCACTCGCGCTGACCAAGGCGGCCAAAGCGCTCGCGCTGGTGCGGGATAGGACCTACTGCCTGCCGGAGGACATCAAAGAGCTCGCTCCTGCCGTCCTCTCGCATCGGGTGATGCCGAACCGAGCCCAGGGCGCGCGGGCAAGAAGCGTCGAGCAGGCCGAAGGCATCATTCACGATCTGCTCGAGAGCGTCCCGGTCCCTGTGTGACTCAGCCAGGACACTGAAACCAGGGCCCGACGAACCACGTCCAGGACAGGCACCCCACGATGCGACCGGCCACCAACATGGCCCCACGAGATTTTCGCGCGTTCCTCCATCGCCTCTCTCACCATCGCGCGATTCGCGTGACGACGGAGGGGACTCGTTTCCTCCTGTTGACCCTCGCCGTCGGGATCGCCGCCGTCAATACCGGCAACAATCTGTTCTATCTCCTACTCGCGATGATGCTGAGCCTGATTGTGCTCTCCGGGCTCTTGTCGGAACAGTGTGTTCGCCGCTTGGACTTCCATCGCCACCTACCGGAGTCACTGTTCGTGAACCAACCGGCCGTGGCGACACTCTGGATCGCCAATCGCAAGAGGCATATTCCGAGTGTCTCGTTACGGATCCTCGATGTCGTGGCCGGACAGGACCAGGATCGCGGCATCCACCTCACCCACCTTACGCCTGAAGCCTCAACGCTGCGCTCCTACCAGCTGCTCGCCCATCGGCGCGGGCGGTACGGCATCGACGGCATTCGCGTTATCACACCGTTTCCGTTCGGGCTGTTCCAGAAAAAAGCCTTCTATCCCTGCGAAGCGACCCTGCTGGTGTGTCCCGCCATCATCCCGCTCCCGCCGCTACGCCTCCAGGAGTTGCAATCGATCGGGCACGAACAGGCGCTGGCGCGACGCGGCCCGGGTACGTCCCTCTACAACCTCAGAGAATTTCGGCCCGGCGACGATTCCCGCGCCATTCACTGGCTCACCACGGCCAGGACAGCCAAATTGATGATCAAGGAAACCGAAGCCGAAGACCAGCACATGATCACGCTGGCCCTGCTCACAGTCTGCCCGGACGAAGAGGACCGCACCTTCGAGCGCACCCTGTCCATCGCCGCCTCGCTGATTGATTATTATGTGAAGCGCGGGGTACGTCTGCGCCTGCTCATGGGCGACCAGCCGCATCTGTTGGCGGATGGGGAAGAACAATCCCGGGATCTCTTTCACGCCCTGGCGCTCTGCGAACGACGTCCGGTGACCGCCAGTGCCTTCGTCCATCAGGCGATGGCCCACGCGTTGGGCGATGCATCGGAGGGGCCGACCATCTGGCTGTGTGCCTGGATGGACGTAGCCTGGTTCGATGCCGTTCCGGCCGTCGACCTGATGCTCTCGCCTCACACCCACAAGGATCTCTTCGATGCCGCTGGATCAGGCCTTCCGGCTTAGTTCAATCCTCCTTGCGGCAGCCGGCTTTGCGAGCCTGACTCTCGCCATCGCCCTGCCACCCTGGCTGCTTGTCGTAGCCGGCGGGGCATTTACCATGGCCCTCCTGCGAGTTCGGCACCCCGCCGCGATCTCCGACACCATGCACCACTTCCGGCTCTCCGCCCTCACGTGGAATATCTTTCTCCTGCTTGCCTTCGCCGGATTCTGGATCGACCTGTTGCTCGTTTCTCAGGAAGTCCTACCAGCCGGCATTCACTTCCTCGTGCTCCTGCTGGTCAACAAACTCTCCAACCTCGACTTGCGGCGAGACTTCCTGCATCTCTACGCCATCAGCCTGATCGCGCTCCTGGCATCAGCCGCCTTGACGACACAGATCTGGTACGCGCCATTTTTTTTCATCTATCTGATCATCGGCGTCTGGACACTGCTCCTCTATCACCTCGTGCAAGAACAGGAAGAGCAGGTGGGTCCTCCGGATCACGTTTCTCCGGCAACGACGCCTGGCACACGCTTCCCTCGATTGACGATTCGTTTTTTCTGGACGACCAATGTCATGGCGGCCGTCGCGTTCGGCTTCACGCTGCTGTTTTTCTTCTCAATCCCGCGAGTCGGAGTAGGATTTTTTCAACACGACCAGGGGGAGAGCTTGCGGACCACCGGATTCTCCGAACAAGTCGATCTGGGAGTCATCGGTCCGGTAAAACAAGACCCGAGTATCGTCATGCGCGTTGAATTGCCTGACCGCGTCGGCCACGAACTCAGACAGGAACCGCTCTACCTGCGAGGCGTGGCCTACAACCGATACGACGGGAAATCATGGAGCAACAGTCTGCCGCAGCGGCGGATGCTGACGGAAGTTCCCGAAGGCACCTTCTCGCTCCGCACCCCGGGGACCAAACCGCAAGCCACCGCTCGGCCACTTCGGCAGGACATTCTCCTTGAGCCACTCGACACAGCGGTGCTCTTCGGAGCCCCGTTGCTGACCAGCGTCAAAGGTAATTTCCTCTCCGTCCAATCGGACCTCACCGGATCGTTCCACCTGCCGTACCCCCTGCATACCCGCATCCAGTACACCGCCTATTCCTCATCCCCGGGCCTGAACACGACGGAGAAGAACGCGAGCGCGCTACTGTATCCGGAATTTATCCTCCGGCATTACCTTCACACACCTGACGTCAATCCCCAGATCGTGGACCTCGCGAGACAACTCACACAGCCGGCGACCAGCGTGATGCAGGCGGTCTCCCTGGTCCATACTCACTTACTGACCAGCTATCGGTACAGTTTGGATGTTCCCTCTCTGCAATCTGCCCATCCCCTCGACGACTTCCTGCTGACTCGGAAAACCGGCTATTGCGAGCACTACGCGACGGCCATGGTGGTCCTACTCCGAACAGTCGGCATTCCGGCACGACTCGTGACAGGATTCCTCGCCACCGAGTGGAACGAATTCGGCGGTTATTATACGGTCAGGCAGCGAGATGCCCACGCGTGGGTGGAAGTGTACTTTCCACAATCCGGGTGGCTCACGATTGATCCGACCCCGCCCGCACCAGGCGCAGTCGGCCCCACCTGGTGGCACGCGGCGACCAGCGCGATGGACTCCATGCGACTCAAATGGGATCGGCTGTTCGTCCACTATAGCGCGCACGATCAGTTCACCGTCGTGCAGGGCATTCGAGAGGGCGGGGAGGCCGTACGGGCAGGACTGTACGAAACCATGAGCGCCCTGTCGGCCCAGGCTCTGGCTATCATGGATCGCCTGGTGACCAATCTGACTCCCGCCGGCATTCCACACCACGCCGTGATGCTCCTCCTACTGATCATCGCGGCCTATGCAGGCATCACGCTCCTCCGACGACACAAGAGCACACCCTCGCGGCAGAACACATTGTCGGCCCAACAACAGACCGTCATTGCGCTCTACACCGACATGGTCCACTCTTGCGCAAGGCAGGGAATCGTGAAACCGGCCGGCAACACACCGCAGGAATTTCTTCACGAGATTCGTGAGCGATGGAGCGAGGCATGGCCTATCGTCGAGTCCGTCACGCAACTGTATGCGCGGGTTCGATTCGGAGAGGCCCCGCTTACCGCAGAAGAGGTCACGACCGCGGAACACGATGTCCGTCGACTCCGCGCACTCAAACAATCCGTAAGACCTGCTCCACGACCATCACGCTAGGGCTTCTTGCGGTCAATCCGACACACGTCTGCTTACGGCTACGTCGTACGACGGCCGCCCTTGACTAATCAATGTTCATTGATATATCGTGACGCATGCACGTGAAGACAGCTACACCAATAGCAGCCATTGCCAACGTGTTCCAGGCCCTGTCGGATGAAACGAGATTACTGATACTGGAACAACTGAAAGAAGGCGAGCAATGTGTGTGCGATCTCACAGACGCGTTCAAAACGGGGCAGTCGCGGCTCTCCTTCCACCTGCGAGTGTTGAAAGAGGCTGGTTTGGTCCTTGATCGACCTGAGGGACGTTGGGTCTACTACTCCCTCAACCCCAACGCGCTGGAAGACCTCCAAGAAGCAGTCAATGCGTTGAAGGCGCCCCCGCACAGAGCCTCCAAGAAAGGGTGTTGTCCGTAGCTTTTTTTTGCCATTATACATCAACTTTCATTGATATTATGGGACACCATGGACGCGATTGCTGCCATCCATCAGCAGAGTATTCCGGCGGAAAAGAAACTCAATATGTTCGAGCGCTACCTTACCGTCTGGGTGGGACTTTGCATGCTCGCGGGCATCTTCCTGGGAAAATCAGCGCCGGTCGTGATTCAAGCCCTGCGTGAAATGGAGTTTGGCCAGAACAGCCATGTGAATTTCCCGATGGCCATCCTGATCTGGCTCATGATCACCCCCATGATGATGAAAGTCGACTTTCGCTCCGTGACAAAGGTTGGCCAACGCCCTCAAGGGTTGTTCGTCACCTTATTCGTGAATTGGGTCGTGAAGCCGTTCTCAATGGCCCTCTTAGCTTGGGTCTTCTTTCGAGTCATGTTCTCACTGTGGATGACTTCTGCCGAAGCCGACCAATACATCGCTGGAACCATTATTTTGGCAGCCGCCCCCTGTACCGCAATGGTCTTCGTCTGGAGCTATCTCACGGATGGCGATCCGGCTTATACCCTTGTCCAAGTATCGGTGAATGATTTGATTATGCTGATCCTGTTTGCGCCGATCGTCGGCTTGCTGGTCAACGGTGCTTCCGCTCTCACGGTTCCCTTCACCGTGCTCCTATATTCGGTTCTGGGATTCATTGTGATTCCATTGGTTGCAGGCGTCCTCATCCGCCATTGGCTTATTGCACAACATGGGAAGGAATGGTTTGAAGACATCCTGCTCCCTCGGTTTGCCCCCATCACGATCGCAGCGTTACTCATCACGTTGATACTCATTTTTGCCTTTCAAGCCGAAAACATCCTGGGAAAGCCTTTCCACGTGCTGCTCATTGCGATTCCGATTCTCCTGCAGGTGTATTTCAACGCTTCGCTGGCCTATGGGCTCATGAAATGGCTGAACGTACCGCATGCCGTCGCGGCACCGGGCGCACTGATCGGCGCGAGTAACTTTTTTGAACTGGCCGTAGCCACTGCCATTGCCTTGTTTGGCCCAGAATCAGGCGCTGCGCTGGCAACGGTGGTTGGCGTACTGGTGGAGGTTCCCGTGATGCTCTCCGTCTGTCAGGTTTGCAATCGAACCCGGCACTGGTTCCCTGTGAGTGAGGCCAGGGCATGAGCGGTGGGGCATTTCCTGGATTTGTATGGGACCGTTGGAATCGTGGCGTTGAGCGTCCTGTTGGTGGCGTACGGCTTTGAAAGGTGGGGCGGTACGACGTGGCCTGGGTTGCACAGGCCGTTCACCCTTAGGCAGCTGCTCGGCGAGTGGTTGCTGTATATGCTCCTGTTCGCAGGCCTGGGAACCTTGCTCGAGCAATTGCTGAAGTTCGCATGCTCAATCAGTTGTTAGCAGACGTGATGACAAACTGACTGACTAAGAGGGAGGCAGCATCATGAAACGCTTTCATCTCCACATGGGGGTAGAAGATCTTGACGAGTCCATTCGTTTCTATACGGCCCTGTTTGGGGCTCCGCCCGTCAAAACAAAATCGGATTATGCCAAATGGATGCTGGACAACCCGTGCATCAATTTCGCCATATCCACGCGTGCCACGAAAGGCGTCGATCATCTGGGCATTCAGGCCGAGGGCGAAGACGAACTCGCCGAGCTACGCGGACGGATTCAAGCGGGCCACTTGCCGGTCGTCAATGAAGGAACCAAAGTGTGCTGCTATG
>WBZL01000410.1_pt1 | contig 48059 bp, 49 predicted proteins | sample 5204291 | NCBI WGS metagenome assembly WBZL01 (sample SAMN12344345, study PRJNA552823) | activated sludge metagenome | biome: Activated sludge suspended growth; feature: Nitrification reactor; material: Wastewater; isolation source: activated sludge from nitrification reactor of wastewater... | reverse complement strand
CGGTCAGGGCGTTGAACGTACAGCCGCAACCCCGACATTTGTAACGCTGCAAACCACTGGCACTGCCATATCGAACCACGTGTTCGCTCCCGCAATGGGGACAGATGTTTCCCTGTCGGCCCCCTTCTAGGATTTCCACGCAGTTCGCCATATCCCCTTTACTTGCCCATTCCTTCATCAGCTCTTGGCGCTGTCCGTAGGTTAGCCTGGCCAACATCTCCTTGAGCTTCTTCAGTTCCCGTTGCCTCATTTCGCCCTCCTGGACACACATTGACAATGTGGCCAGTCTCGCAACCCAGAGGCTCAGGAGATGAGCCCACCACTAATTAACGCGAATTGAGCCAAAGAAAAAAGCCCCGAGGCTGTGCGGCCTGAGGGCTTTGGGGTGGGGTGGGGAGGTAGTGCGGAGGCTATGAGGCAGCTATCGCCTCAGTACGACCCTTGAGGCGACCTTCAGGGTCGGACAGGTCAGTGTGACGAGGAGACATTCAGGACCCCATACCCAGTAACGCGTCTAATACCTGATTCGCCGTACTCGCTTGCAGTGGTGTTCCGGCGACTTCGAGGACATAAGATATAGACCGGACTGTTTCAGGAATTTTCCCGTCCACGAAATGCGACAGTTGCAAGCAATTTAGATCGTCTGTATCAAATAGTTCGGGGAATAGGTGGGGCGCAAGAAATCCATTTTCGCGCTCATACAGGTCTTGGTCGGACCATGCGAATCCGTAAGTGGCCGCCTGACTGCGAAACATATCGAGAGCGCCATGATTAGGATTGCCATCTTGGTCCACTAGAAGCGCTTCGATGTCTAAGACGAAGTTAGGTAGGCGCTTTGGGGCACTTGGGTCGCTTCGAATACCAACCGAAAACAAATACACCGCCTCATTCTGTTGCTGAGGAGTTAGTTGATCAATACTGCCGATGTGGTGGAGACGAGCTTGCAGCCCCGTGCTTTTCACTTCCACTGCAGTACCTTCTCGATAGAAATCACGCTTTGCTGGCTCAAATCCCATCCATGACTGTAGTGCATGCTTAACGTCTATGCGATGCTGATGCGCCCGGTTAAGCAGGCGACGAAGAAATAGCGTTTCCCCAATGAAGCCCAACTGGCGTTCGCGAGACATGGGTAAGCGCTGCCCCCCAAGAAGTGGAAATAACCACCTAACTTCTTTGAGCAGATCAAGATTATTGGGAGACGGAATCTGCTCAAGCCGCCAGACTAACTCATATGCAATGTGTGCGAGTGCTCGCCTGCTATTCTGCTGATCGTTAGCGGTGATTCGCAAAGCACGGAACTCTCGGCCACTTGGAAGCGATGTAACCGAATTGGAATGATCGACAGATGAAATCGGAGGCAGTGGCCCAAAGGACGCCTTATCACCTTCAATAAATAATGCCGGCGTCCTCTCGGGGGACATGCTGAGATGCAAGCGTTCTGCTATTAATGTGCGAATACTCCACTTCCCATCTGCTGATGGGGCAATTGATCTAAAGGCTTCGTCAATCTGCTCAATGTCCATGTCGATCATGCATTCGGTGTTGTTGGGCTCACGGTGACCCGTCTCAACTCGGGGCCTCCATCGGGGATCGAAATACCAAATGTGACACTGTGTGAGTTGCGGATGATGCCGACACCTTGTCTGCCTTGGGCGTCCCTATGGACAACGTAGAGCAACAATAGCCCTCTCAATCCAACCCCGCGTAAAGAAGAGCCCGCGAGCAACAGATCAGCGTTAGGGCTATCAAACTGCGAGTCTCCTCTCCATCCCGCGCTTCGGCCGGTCCATTCACCGACCAGTTTTCCGTCTGCCGTTATTGTCCGGTCCATCAGTGGAAAGTCGAAAGGCGCAGGATCATTCCGGCTGTCACCGTACGCGACCCCCACATCAAAGAGGGGTGGAAGATCAGCCTTTCTGATTTCAGCCTTAGCTGACCATTCTCGGAGGTACGCCGCCACCTGATATGGATCGGATCGGAAAGCAAGCGCAGATGCCGTAGTGCGTTTGGGATCGGGCGGACGATGAAAATCCTTCGCCGGATTCCCCTCTAGTTGAGGATTATGAAACGAGAAACAAAGGGAATCCAAGACGTCCGCTACTTCAATAGCGGTCCATCCTCGGCTTAGGACCCAGCGCAGTCTTCCATTGTCCGTCCGAACGTCCACTGGATGTCTTCCACGCACGGCCGACAAAAAGTCCAATCCAGCTTGTTGAGATGTTTCCGCCAATACTCCTGTTTCCATTGAACGGAACACAGATTGATAAGGACTGAACTTCAAGTCGTAGACTCGGCCTACGCCTAGCTTCCCGGTTGGAAGTGCCCGTGGACTACATCGCAGAACGAGACCAGCCTCGCGAGGGGTTCGAGCTTGTTTCATAAGATTGGCGAGTTGGAAGCGCAGGTCTCGATCATTCTCGTGCATATCGACCAACGCCTCGTATATAGGCATGGTGGTGAACAGACGAACGAACTCTAGATACTCGCCTCGGTAGCCGAACCAACGGCTAATTTGCAGAACTGTATCCTCCGTGGGATTCGTAACCCATCGCGTAAAATACGAAATGCATAGGCCTTCTAGCGTAATTCCACGTGATAGCCGTGATCCTCCAATTACTATTACATATATGTCGCTGGGGGGGAGCTTCGTACCATCGTGCAGCAATTGTGGCGCGTAGTCCAACTCCTGTCTTAAGACGGGATCACTGTTGATCGCCTTTATGCGGACGTTTCGGATAACTTCTGGAATAAGCGCCCTAACCCTATCCCACGACGCGAATCGTTGTGGACGCGGTGAAGGACGCTCAAGGTACAGTCTTTCTCTGATATTTGAAAATTCGTCATACCAGCGTCGCCATTGAACTTCGTTGGCGGCTATATCGTCGTCGACCTTGGTCAATGACAGTCTGACGTAGCCACCTTCCAGTGCTTCATCGCCCCATAGTGTCGCAAGCCCCCTAATAGTTCGCTCATGTTCGTCCATGAGCATCGAGGTCTGAACTAGCATAGTGTGCGGCGCTGGTAGATTGTCAACATCCGCAAAACTAGCGTTCGGTTGTAGTGCCAAGCGATAGGCTCCCGAAAGGATATAGGCACGTACCGCGTTCTTGAGGCTCATGTTGTCTTCGGTTAAGCCCGCAATGTCTTCGGGTGACACCGATGCGTTTACTAAGAAGTTATCTGTAGGGCCGGGGGTGTCGCCCAATGCAGCATAGAAGCATTCACTCCCTGAATACCACTTGTCGGGGTTTTGTTCGGGCACCGTAACTGGCGACTCGCCTTCTGCAGGGTAGCGTAGCAAGTAGACAAAATATTCTGGATAAAGCTCGTTATCCGGGGCCTGGAGGAGGTTAGCTGCAGCGGTTGCGGTATAGCCTGCATAAGCTACTGGCAATGCTGGTCGATTACGCCACAAGTTCGCGATTGCCACTGGGATGGGAGCCGCTTCTACATCTACCGAGGCGTCATCGCATTCATCATCGAGAATCAGAGTCGGCAGATTTGCCTCACCAAATTCGTCGTAAGCTCGGCTGAGAACCCGGCGCATCTCGGTTAGACTCGCAAGGTTCTTTTTGATTACGAAGATGCAAGGGCCTCCGCTTACCAGCGTCTTGCGTACGCGTAAGTCAACGACAGACCATTGGTGGATGTCGATTGAGTACGGGAGCGCTACTCCACCGCTTGGATTATCGGGAATATTGAGGGGCAACGTGTAGGCGGCGGTACCTGTTACACCCGGTACATCATCACGCTGAATAATAAGTTGCGTATTGAAACGACGAGCTGTTTGTTGCCTGAGGTCATCTTTCCCTCCAGCGAGGACCACAACCATCCGATAGCCTTGATCGATTGCTATGGATGTAACCCCAATCATGCTTCCGGTCTTACCGCTTTGGACTGCTCCTACTACAAGGCCTCGGAATGGCGTCGGCGATGCACCCCAACTTATAGGATCAGGTAGCAGTGACACGATATCGCAACTCGTGCGATGAAGCTCGGCTATCGCGGCGCTACTCAGACACAGCATGCCGGAATATTGCCTCCACCAGTTCGAACCTCGGGCATAGAAACTACCCGGCGTAGGGCGTGGTGGTGCTCCGCCCCAGAGAAATAGAGTATCCATCGGGCTAGTCGACTAGGACGATGCAGCTTTTTTAAGGCGCTTGGCCCAGTCTCTTTGCATCGCCCAGAAGTTCGTTGAGTTTTGTTTCTGGGAGAGAACCTCGGTCTCGGCAAACTGCTGCCAGTTAGTGCGAATATAGTTGCGGACTGCTTCCTCTGTAAGCCATCCGGCACGAATCTCACTCTGGCATTCGATCGTAGAAACCATCTGAATCGTCGCGAGGAATGCGTGAAAGGCTCCACTTGCTCTCGGTTCAGTAAAGGGATGCACATACCAATCCGCAGTTGTCGAAAAGGCATCTAGGAACTCTCGACGAAAACCTTCGATTCGCTGCGCATCGGCTCGATGTTCGCGACTCATAAAGCTAAAGGTTGCCTTGGCTACACTTCCTGTTGTTTCATGCGCAAAGGCTAGAACACGCCCAACAAAGTCGTACGCTCCGTAACGACTCTGCTTATTCTTCATAATGCTTCTAAGGTCTTCAGCGACACGCCTTTCCTCATCGTCCGCGTATTTTGTGGGATCTCGATGTTCGCCTCCGAGACGGAACATCATCTCGTGAAGTCCGGAATTCTGAAATACGGCGTTGCGAATCTCGGCAGCATTGAGTGCGACGGATCCGGTGTTGTACCGCTTGAAGATCTGATACAAGTGTGCGAGTGGTACATCCAATATCGCGACTTGAAGGTTTTGTGTGTCGAATTGCGTTTTATATTTCTTAGGGAGGTCGTGATAGAACCTACCAGCAGCAGGATTTAGGAACTGTCCCGGGCGCCAGCCTTCCTGGCTTGCGGAACAGGTTCTAAAGCGAAGTCTTGGCTCTCCCCTTGCTTCCTTGGGATGCGTAAAGCGATACACAGTCTCTAGACGTTGTCGACCATCGATCACCGACATCTGTCCCGATTCTCTATCCTTGTAGAGCAAGAATGATGGGATCGGCAGTCCAAGAAGAATTGATTCAATAAGAGCTTTTTGCTTTCGGGGCTTCCAGACGAATGACCTTTGCCAGTCCGGATTGAGATTAAGAACCCCGTCTCTAACCCACCCTATTACATTCAAGATGTTATGTAGCGCCGTCTGTGCTGTGATCTCCCGGTCCGCGACCGCAAAATCGTCGTCTTCATCTTCCTCTGTGGAAGCGTCGGAAACGTCGTAACGATCGGCTGTTTGGGTTGCACTCCGGACCTGAGCGTGTACCGCCTCTAGTGCTGCAAGGGAAGGTGAATCGTCCTCGTTAAGAAAATCATCATCCCATGGCTCACCTAGCGCCTCAAGTACTAAAGCAACATTCTGAGCGGGACTGTCCTTGGGTGCGAGGTTCTTCCATATTGCAAGTTCATTCCAAAGTTCGGCTGACGTCTGAGGCTTCACGCCTCCACATACGCCAGTTTCGGCAACGATCTCAGCGATTAGCGAATCACAAACTTGTTCCAATCCTTTGTCGCCATCATCTGCGCCTTGTGCCACTTCTTGTTCTTGTTCGCCTGAACTCATCTGAGACCCTCTGATGTTTTGTGTTTCGGAGTTATCGGGTGTTGTTGCCTAATACCTGCTGTGCAATCGCTTTTACTACGCCAACATGTACCGCGTTCCCTAGTGCTCTAAATGCATCATCGTGAAACTCGGGCAACGTGTGATCATCCCCAAACCCCTGAAGGCGTAGCCCCTCAGTGCGCGTTATCAAGCGCCTTTTGGGGCCGAGTATGGGAATCTGGGTAGTCGTCATTGCAACCAATGCTGGAGACGAGGAGTATCGCTTTGCCCTAAGGCCAGACGGACGGAACTGCAGCACGTGCTCCCAAAGATTCCGTTCCTCTCCCTGACAATTCCATTCAAGTTTACGCAATGAAGGGGGGAAGGCACGTAAGGCTGATGACCATCCTCTCGTGATGTAGGGCGATATTTCGCGAAACCACTTTCTATTCCGATCAATAAAATCGATCTTCCATTTTGGGAACTGTTTCGCTTCGCTTCGCGCGTAGCTGGGTAATCGATCAAGCAAGTCCGACTTGTTTCGATACTTCGCGGGGCTCAATCGCAGACACTTTTGCAAGTATTCCACGGTGCATGAACTCGGTGTCATCTTCTGGTATGGATACCGGGCATTCAACTCGTCGCCCCATATTGGGAACGAAGGCAAGTCCATGTTTTCTGGAAGCGTCTTGATCAGATGATTCCAATGATTGATGCACTGGACATAGTGATCAGACAACCTAGTTTCCTCCCGGTCTTGCCTTGATAACTCCGAGTCCTGCTGCTCTATGTCCTTGAGGGTCGTTCGCGCGTTTCGACGCCGCTCCGGAAATGGGTCACGGGGTAAGGGATCAAGCGTGGCCACGATAAAAAAACGCTCGCGCGTATGCGGGTAGCCGAGATGATGCGGCGAGATCAAACCATGGCCGCCGCTCGATACATGCTCGGTGCCCATGACATGGTATCCCTGCTCTATTAGAGCGGCCTTGATAACTGCCCAAGTCCGCCCCTCGTCGTGGCGTTCGAAGTTGCCGACATTCTCAAGAAATACATAGGGTGGCTTATGCTCGACAATGATTTCAAGAATCTCGTGGAACAGCGTGCCTCTAGTCTCATCTAGAAAACCCTTCTGAAAGCCAGACTTTGAAAACGGCTGACAAGGAAATCCGGCGCAAAGAATTTCGTGCTCTGGAACCGAGCGTTTCGATTCCCGGATGTCACCAAAGATTCTTCCCTTCATCGCTGGGAAGTTCCTCATGTAACTCTCTCTGAGAACGTCATTCAGTTCGCTTGCAAAGACGCATTCGTGTCCTAATGACGCCATAGCAGAATGGAAGCCGCCTAGGCCTGCAAACAGGTCAATAAACCTCATATGGCGAATATTCAAATGGTAATTAGTTCGTCGCTGCTTCGGACGCAACGCGGCAGGCGTATGACTCTCCCGCGCAAACAAGGTGCTAGGGGTCTACACCTTTCAGTTTACTGGAATCACTGGGGGCAAGCGAAACAACCTCCGCGAAGACCACAAACACAAGCAGTTCAACGCGTGTATAAGCGATGCGGCACTCTGGCATCCTAGCCCGCTGCCCAAGCGGGGATGCAGGCGGTGCATTTTAAGTCAGGTAGTCTCTTGTGGTGTCAGCGGCAGTTAAGCACATTGCGGGCTGACAAGCCGCCGCCTGGATGACCGTTCTGGCCGAATTTCTGCTAGTCGAGCCTCACCTTAGCAATGACCGCTTCAGGTCCACCTGAGAAATTCTAGGCTGCTGCACTCAGTCTCTATCCACTCTCGACCGAACCAATGCCGACCTCAGTAAGGTTCATGCAGGCGGGGAACTGAGGGCGCTTTCGCCTGATGCACCAGGCAGGGCAAGGCGATGGGGTCCACAGGGCGCAAGCGTACTCCAGGGTGACGGAGTGTCCATCGTGAGGCCAAAAAGCAAAAAGGCCACCACAATGGGTAGCCTAAGTGCTTGATTTGTAAGTGGTGGCCAGGGGCGGAATCGAACCGTCGACACGCGGATTTTCAATCCTATCCAATACGCCTACAGTCCGTTTTAACCTGCCTACACGGCGTTTGAAAACCCTTTAACAGCAAGGCCTCATGACCTATCATTAGTCCTAAGTCGTTTGAAGTTTTTTCAAATGGCTTGCCTACACGGTGCCTACACGAAAAACGGAGGACGAAATGAAGGTCGAGCGATTCACCAAGGCCAGCATCGCCAAGCTGCCCATCCCCGCCGAGAGATACCGCCTGTATCTGGACGGCACTGTTCCAGGGTTCGGGGTGCGCGTCACATCGAACGGCGCCCGCTCCTACTTCGTGGAAACCCGCGTCAACGGCCACACCCGGCGAGTAACGCTATGCGCCTGCGACAAGCTGCCCCCCGACGAAGCCCGCAACCTGGCACGGCAAGAGGTCGGCCAGATGGCGAAGGGCATAGACCCCGCCATCGAGCGTGTGAAAAAGCGGGCCAAGGCCATCACCCTGGGCAAGGCATTCGAGGGCTACACGGCCAACCAGGACTTGAAAGCCATCACCAAGACAGACATGAACGCCTGCCTGAAATGGGCCTTCGATGACTGGCAGAAGACCCCCCTCAACAAGATAACCAGGGACAAGGTTGAGCGCCGCTACCTGCAACTGGTCGAGAAGTCCAAGGCCCGCGCCAATCTCAGCTTCCGGTATCTCCGCGCCGTGCTGAACCTGGCCGCCGCCCACTACCGGGACGCCGACGGCAATCCCATCCTCCCGCCAAACCCGGTCAAGGTGCTTTCCGAAAGCCGGCTATGGCGCAAGGTGCCCCGCCGTCGTACCGTTCTATCCCCTGAAGACCTGGCCGCCTGGGTGCCGGCCGTGCAAGCCCTGGGCGAAGTACCAGAACGAGAACCAGGCACCGGCAAGGAGAACCCCAAGCTGAAGAACGGGGAAGTCTTCCGCGACCTGTTCCTTTTCCTGGCCCTGACCGGCTGCCGCAAGGGCGAGGCCCTGCAACTGCGGAAGGAAGACGTAGACCTGAACCGGGGCATTCTCGTCTTCCGGGATACCAAGAACCGGACCGACCACGAATTGCCGCTTACCGGCGCCCTCAAGACGTTGCTGGAGCGGCGCATCCAGTCTGTCCGGTCCCCCTGGGTCTTCGCCAGCCCCCACGATGGCCGTCCCGTCAGCAACATCCGCCACGCCCTGGCCCGCGTCATCAAGGCCGGTGCCATCGAGTTCACCCCGCATGACCTGCGCCGGCTGGCTGCCACCAGCATGGAACGCCTGGGGGTGCCCACCTACACCGTTAAGGCCATCCTGAACCATCTGACCGGCGCCAGCGATGTAACAGGCGGATACGTCCAGGTTGACCGAGAAATGAAGCTGGCCGCCCTGGAGAAGCTGGGCCGCTTCATCCTGGCCAACGCCAAGAGCGTGGACAACGTTGTGAACTTGGACAGCAGGCGGGCGGCATGATGGCCAAGGGGAAGCCGGCAACCTGGGCGGATGAACTTCTCCACTTGGCGAAGGTGGCACCGAAGGAACGGGAAGCCGATCCCCTGCCAGAGCCGGACGGGACGCTTCCCGGCCTGATCGCCGCACTCGATCAACTCAACCGTATGCCTGGCGCGAAGCCAGAGGCCACCAGGCCAGAACAGCGCGACTACATGAGCCATTTGCTCGTGACGCTGATGAAGCAACTGATGGCAACCGTACAGAGGGAACCAGGCGCCCCGGCCATCAACGCCATTCTGGCCTTGGCGCTTGCCCTGGACAGCATAGACACCGAGGGGAAGGCCCACCCACTATTCAAGCCAGAGGAAGGCCAGGGAGGCCGCCCAACCCCCACCGATTACAAGGTCCGCCGCGCATTCGTCACGGCAGCCTTAGGCTACCTGCAAGGAATCGAAGTCGGCAGAACTGCGGCAGCGGAAACGCTGGCCGGCATGGTAGGCGTGAAGACTGGGACGATCCTTTCAGACCTGAACAAGGCCACCCACGACCCAGACGCACTCATAAGGGACACGGCCAAGGGTATCGTCATTGATTCCGACGAACGCCTGGCCGCCGCCGTCGATCAACTGAAAGACCTTTTTACCCGTCGCTGATTCCGAAACCCGAGGTTTCGGCACCGTCCAAGCAGTTCACCAGACTGGGGCCGTTTTCAACGCGCCAACAAGGTGAACACGATGGAACTTAACGAACTCAAGCAAAACCCCGACAAGCTGCTTGACCAGGACGAGGGCGCTTCCTCGCTGAGGAAAAGCCGGGCTTGGATGGAGCGGGCGCGCTGGGCACGCAATGGGCCGCCCTTCATCAAGATTGGCAAATCCGTCTACTACAGGGCCGGAGACTTGGCCGCTTTTATCGAGGCGGGGCGGGTAGAGCCTGCGAACCTCCAGCAGCAAGCAGCGTGATCCGAGGGGCGCATCATGACCAAACTACATCACCACCCGGTGAGGGAAGGGCACACCCCCGGAAATGAAAACGCCCACTGGCAGGTGGGCGCGAAAGAGGCCAAGGAACCGGCCCCAGAGACTGAGAAGAAGGATAGCGGCAACTCCGCCCAGGCACAACGGGCGCGACTGCAGGCCGCCTTACGGATTGGCTCCATCACCACCCTGGAAGCGAGGCGCGACCTGGATATTCTCATGCCAGCATCCCGCGTGAAGGAACTTCGGAATCTCGGGGAGCCGATCATGACTTTGCGGATTACCAGCCTACCGACTGCGGCAGGCTTCACCGCATTGCCCGCTATGTCCTGACGGGAGGCGGGAAATGATCCGCACCCTGCATGCAGGCTGCCTACTGGGGGGCACATGAAGAAGAATGCCCCAGCCCCCGAACAGACTCCCACCCCCTTCGCCGGCACCCCTCACAAGATCATGGACTCGGCTGTCTACCCGTCCATTTCTGATGCTGCTGTCAGGTTGCTGCTGGAACTGACAAGACATCACGATGGGCACAACAACGGAGCCTTGTTCGCTTCGTATCGCACCCTGGAAAAGCGGGGCATGGGATCGCACAGCAAGGTGGAACGTGCATTCGCCGAACTGATCCAGGCCGGCTTCATCGTCAAGACCAAGGACGCCAGCAAGCACGAGAACACGGCAGACTGCTACATGCTGACATGGCTGCCAGCCACCCCTTACAACAGGGACGGCAGCAAGAAGGACATGCCGTTGCTTCCGATCCCGATGCCCATTGGCAGGTATCTGCTGGCCAAGCCATTGGTAAAGGAAAAGCGGCATCGAGGCGCCGTCCGGAAAATCCAGTCTGCCAAGGCCGCGCGCGCAGTGTCCGGGCCTGATGAACAGCAGGACACCCCAACCCCTGCAAACCCTCTACCCACTGGCACTATGTCTACGTCCCGCCCCACGGGACAGGGTAAGGGGCAAAAAGGGCAAAACCTGTCCCGCCCCACGGGACACCCTGTCCCGCCCGGCAGGACACCGTGTCCCGCCCCGGCAAGCACCCCTGTCCCGCCCCACGGGACACCTATTACCCAAACGGGGAAAGGAACACGCCGATGATTGACGCCCTCATTGCTGGCAAGCTGCACGGCAAACCCACCCAACGAACCGGCCAATCGGGCAAGCACTTCGTTACCTGCATGGTGCGGGTGGCCACGGAAACTGATGCCCTGTTCGTGTCAGTTATCGCCTTCGTGGCCACGGCACAGGCCGCCCTGCTGGCCCTGGACGATGGAGATAGCGTGGCACTATCCGGCAGCCTGACGCCGAAGGTATGGACGAAAGATGGCAAGGCCCGCCCCTCCTTGGACATGGTGGCCCATGCGGTGCTGACGCCCTATCACGTCACCCGGAAACGACGGGCGATGGCAGGGGAAACGGCTTAACCCAGCGGGCCGCCTCGCCCTCGATGGTGGCCGCCTCCCGCTCCCGGATGACTTCCTCAAGCAGGACTAGCCTTTCCTCACCCGATGCCATGACCCGGCGCAACGCCGAAACAGTCTCTTGGGACAGTGGCGCATTCTCCCCACCCCCTGCATCGGCCTCCATTGCACCCGCGACTTCCAGCACCAGCCGCCCCGCCGCAATCTGTTCACGCACTCCCGCACCGTGCAAGCCGTCAGCAATCTCGATAAGCCGAGCCATCACCCCAGGAGCCGCGCAATGGGCCACCTGCCGCCCCCGTGCGCCCCCGCTATCCGACTGATCCGCAAGCAGGTTTTGCACCATGCCCGCCTCTCGGCGTTGTGCGACCGCTGCGGCATCCGCCTGGCGCTCAGCTTGCCGCACCAGGGCCGGCAACGCTTCCGGTGGCGTCAGGCCACGCGTGACGTGGCTTTTGTAGGCCGCCGCCCGCCGTTTGGCGGATATCTCAGGGTCAACAGCAGGACGCGACTCCAAGCCCAATGTTTCCCGCCGACGCTTTGCGTATGAAGTCATGCCGCGCATTTGCCCACCTCATCGTCAACAAAATCTTTACTAATCAGTGAATTACAAAATTCGGGTGTATTCTGGCACCGATTCCCATGAGGGCAACATGACCCGATTCCACACTCTGACCGCCGACCAGGTAGCGACCGCCTACCGGCTGCATCCGAGAACAGTTCTCCACCTGGCCGAGGAAGGAGCGATCCCAGCCCAGGAGGTCATGGGGGAATGGCGGTTCAACCGCTTGGAGTTGGCAGACTGGTTCTGCGCCCCGGAGGACTGGAACGACGATGGCCCGGAGGACCAGCCGGCACAGCCAAGGCTGCGGCTTGCTCCAATCTGATTCGGCGGCAAGTCCAAGCAGACAGCAACCGGAAGTGAGGTCGTTTTAGGCTGTAAGAAAGGCTTTGACGATGCTATAAGCAGGGTGTTGAACATCCTGCCAGGGCAAAAAATGAGGCCAAGCCAAAAATGGGAGTGGGTTGCACTGTGTGGAACGGTGTTGTTGCACTCAAGCACTGTGCAGGCGGTGGTTCTGGATCAATCCTCCTTTGTCTCCTATGCACCAGCCGGTGCGTTCCCTCAAGTCGGCTTCGTGGGGGAATTGAACCCAGAAATATTCCCATTTTCTGGCCCATACATGACACAAGCCCAGACATTCACCCCAGGTATCACTGGCAGGCTGGAGGGTGTAGGCATTCACATTCAAAGCACCATTCCCGAGGTAACCGAACCGCTGATGTTGGCCATCCTGCCGACCCAGAACGGCACCCCGGCGGGGAATATCTCGCAGATGCTTGCAATTGGCGAGGTTGGCGAGGATTACTATCAGGTTCAGGGTGAGGGTATCGCCTGGGGTGATACGCGGTTGGTCGATCTGTCGGGTTTTGACCTTCTGCTGGAGGCGACGAAGACCTATGCCATTGTGCTGTTCAGCTGTGCAGAACTGCCCAATTCAGGCCCCTTCTCCCATTACGCCGCGCCCTTTGGTTGGGATGGTGTGCGAATAGCAGGAGATTACACAGGTGGCCGAGCATTCTTCGCGGTCCACGACGAAACAGGTGGCGCGTTCTCATGGACGGCAAGCTATGAAGACCACGACCACTATTTCCAGACCTTCATGACCGCCATGCCGATCCCGGAACCCAATACCCTTGCGCTGATGGCTGCCGGCCTCCTCTGTATTGGCATTGCATCAAGGTGGCGTAGGCATATTGCTTGAACCGGGCACATGGTTTCCAGGCCCAACAATTTGGAAGCGGGGTCCGGATAGAGTCTGCGCGAGAGAGCGAAGGACACCCCCCAGGGGGTAGGGGCCGCGCCGTGCATCTGCCGGGCTCCAGCCGGGCAGCCTGGGTAAGGCTGGCCACGCCCCTGCCAGTCTTACCGCCCGATGTCGCTTCATGGGACATGACGCGGGACAGTCGGCCCTACCGACTGGACAGCATGACCGCAAAGAGGACAGGACCGAAAATTTCCTCGATCCGCCTACATAGCGCCTACACGGGATTTTCTTCTGAAGTGCGGATTTCGTGAAACCCGCATGGATATTGGTGGCCAGGGGCGGAATCGAACCGTCGACACGCGGATTTTCAATCCGCTGCTCTACCAACTGAGCTACCTGGCCGCAGACATTTGACCGGGTTCCCGGCCAAAATAAGGCGCGCATTTAAGCGCGAATGGCCCCGTTGCGTCAAGGTGCGCGCGCGATCGAGTTCCCGAGCCTCGGTATGCTGTCGGGCGGCAAACATACCCGACTATTTACGTCGGACTTGTCCAGACCGCATGTGGCTGGCACACTACGGCTCCATCATTGAACGCTTATAAAGGAGCTGCCATGGGCGGCCTGACCCAGGACACACCGATCCCCACCGAGATCAAGTTGCACCAGCAATCCCGGATTCTGGAAGTCGCCTTCAACGACGGCAGCCGCTTCGAGATGCCCTGCGAGTACCTGCGGGTCTTTTCCCCGTCCGCCGAGGTGCGCGGACACGGGCCCGGCCAGGAGGTGCTGCAGGTGGGCAAGAAGCATGTGGAAATCAAGGCCATCGAGCCGGTGGGCCAGTACGCCGTGGTGCTGGTGTTCTCCGACGGCCATGATTCCGGCATCTATTCCTGGGACTATCTCTACGACCTGGGCAGGAAGCGGGACTTCTATTGGCAGGCCTACCTGCGCCGCATGGAGGAAGCCGGCGAATCCCGCGAGCCCAAGTCCCTGGTCTGAGCCCCGGGGTTTGGGCCTCCTCGCCGACATCGCCGCCGCCATCGGCCAGGCAACCGGCCGGGATTTCGCTCCAGCCATCCGGGAAGAGGTCGGCGGCGGCTGCATCAACCGGGGGCTGACGCTGACCGGCGCGGATGGCCGCCGTTTCTTCGTCAAGCTGAACCATGCCCGCCATGGGCCGATGTTCGAGGCGGAAGCGGAGGGACTGGCGGAACTGGCCGCGGCGGCGGCCATCCGGGTGCCCCGGCCCATCGTCCAGGGTGTGAGCCATGACGAGGCCTTTCTCGTGCTCGAATGGCTGGACCTGGGCGGCAAGGGCAGCGGCTCGGACCTGGGCCGGTGCTTGGCGAATCTGCATCGGACCACCTGGCACCATTTCGGCTGGCACCGCGACAACACCATCGGCGGCACGCCCCAGCCCAACCCCGCGACAGCCGACTGGCCGACGTTCTACGGCGAGCATCGCCTCGGCCATCAGTTGCGCCTGGCCCGGCGCAACGGGGCGCCCGGACGGCTCGTCGACGGCGGCGAGCGCCTGGTTGCCGGACTGGCGGCCTTCTTTACCGACCATCGTCCAGTCCCGAGCCTGCTGCATGGCGATCTGTGGGGGGGCAATTACGGCTACGTGGAAGGCCAGCCGGTCCTGTTCGATCCGGCGGTGTATTACGGCGACCGGGAAGCCGACCTGGCGATGACGGAGTTGTTCGGTGGCTTCCCTCCCGACTTCCAGGCCGCCTACCGGGAGGCCTGGCCCCTGGATGCGGGTTATTCCGTTCGCAAGTCCCTCTACAACCTTTATCACGTCCTCAACCATTTCAATCTGTTCGGCGGCGGCTATGCCGGCCAGGCCCGCAACATGATCGAGTCACTGCTGGCCGAGACCCGTTGACCCGGACGAATCAATGGGTTGCCTGATCGGCGTTAATTGTGGATAATCCGTCGCTTTCCAGGTTTCCTACCCAGGTAACACATCATGAAATCCGGCATTCATCCCGAGTACAACGAAATCAACGTGACGTGCAGCTGCGGCAACAGCTTCACCACCCGCTCCACCATGAAAAAGGCCTTGCACGTGGAAGTCTGTTCCGCCTGCCACCCGTTCTACACCGGCAAGCAGAAGATCGTGGACACCGCCGGCCGGGTCGAGAAATTCCGCCAGAAGTACGGCATCGCCAAGAAGTGATTCCATCGCATCCGCGCGCCAGAAATTAAGCAAAAAGGCAGCCACGTGCTGCCTTTTTTGTTTCATTTTTTTGTTTAATTCCTGGTCGGATTTTTCCTTCACCCTGCCCGCCCCATGAATCCCACGCCCCGCGCCAATCAGCTCTGGCTGATCCTGCTGGCCATGTTCTGGGCCCTTTACGGCCTGATCGGCCGGGATGCCTGGAAAGGCGAGGAAGCCCTGGCGCTGGCGCCCATCCTGGATTGGCTGGCCGGCTCGGCGAGCGCCTGGACCACCCCCGCCCCCCTGTACACCCTCATCGCCGGCATCTCCGCCCAGTTGAGCGCCAGCCAGCTGGATGCCCAGGATGGCGCCCGCCTGGCGAGCGGCCTGTTCACCCTCGTCTCCCTGCTGCTCACGGGCATGACCGCCCGTTCCCTGTTCGGCCCGGGCTTCGGCGCCGCCGCCGCGTTGTCGCTGATGGGCGGGATGGGCCTGATGCTGCGCATCCATGCCCTGTTGCCGGAAACCGCCATGCTGGCGGCGTGGTCCGGACTGCTGTACGGCGTGGCGGTAAGCCGGGTGCATGCCCGGCGGGGCGCGATCGCCATCGCTCTGGCCCTGGCCACGCTGACCCTGGGCCTACGGGGCATGCCGGACCTGGTGGCTGGATTGCTGGTCGTGGGTCTGCCGCTGTTGTCGTCCAACTGGCGCAGCCGGGAGTACCGGCATGCCGCGTTGGCGGGAAGCGCCCTGGCCGGCGCGCTGATCGCGCTCTGCCTGGGGCTGCTCGGCTATCTGGGCCTATTCGGCGGCTGGCTGGATTCCCATGGCCCAAGCCATTACCTGCCCCTGCGTTTCCCTGGCGGCCCCTATTCCGAGTTGGCCTGGTTCGCCTGGCCGCTGTGGCCCCTGGCGGTTTGGGCCATCTGGCACGCGCACCGGAAACTGGCCAGGACCCCCGAACTGCACCCCGCGCTGATCGCCCTGGCTGTGCTGTTGCTGACCGTGCCGTTTCCGATCTGGTCCCGGGATGGCGCGCTGCTGCTGGTGATGCTACCCCTCGCCCTGCTGGCCTCCTTCGCCGTGAACAATCTCGGGCGTGGCGCCGCCCAGGCGTTCTACTGGTTCGGCGTGCTGTGTTTTCTCTTTTTCGTGGCGGCATTCTGGATCTATTTTTCCGCCATCGAGTGGGGCCAGCCAGCGCGGCTGGCCGACCACGTCGCCAAGCTGACCCCGGGCTACCGCCCCGGTTCGGTGGGTTCCGGAGCGATCCTCGTGGCCGCCGTCGCCACCCTGCTCTGGCTGATCGCCATCCCCCTGTTCCCGCGGGCGAAAACCCGCCCCGTGCTGGTGTGGGCCACGGGCATGGCCCTGACCTGGATCCTGATCGCCACCCTGTTCCGGCCCTGGATCGAGGCCGGCTGGGGCTATCGCCCCCTGATCGCGGACATGGCCCGGCACCTGCCCGCGAAGGCCTGCCTGAACACCCGCGTGGATCCGGCCATGGCGGTCATGCTGCGCTACCACCGACCCACCCCGGAACGGGTGGATTGCCCGTGGACCTTGCGCCTGGTGAGCCGCCGGACAACCCAGGAAAGCGCCGTGGGCACCGTGGTCTGGGAGGGCTTCCGGCCGCGCCAGAAGACCCAGGTGTACCGCCTGGAACATCGCCATGGCGAAGATTGAACCCAGGCCGGTCACCGCCATCGTCCTGGCGGGAGGGCTTGCCCGCCGCTTCAAGGGCGAGGACAAGGGGCTGCTGGAACTCGCCCACCGCCCCCTTGCCGGCTGGGTCGCCGACGGCCTGCGGGGCCACGCCGCGGAGATCGTGATCAGCGCCAATCGCAATCTGCTCGGTTACGCCCGCCTGGGCCATACGGTGGTGCCCGACCATCTTCCGGATTACCCGGGGCCGCTGGCGGGACTGTTGTCCGCCGCCCGCACCGCCCAGCAGGAATGGCTTCTCACGGTGCCCTGCGATGCGCCCTTCCTGCCCCTGGATCTGGTCATGCATCTCCATGACCATGCCCGGAACGCCTCGGTGAGGCTGGCCCGGGCCGCCGACGAGACCGGCACCCATTTCGCCATCATGCTGGTCCACCGGGACCTGATGGATGATCTGGCGGAGTATGTCCAGCGGGGAGGCCGGCGGGTCCAGGACTGGCAGAACGGGCATCCCTGCGAGACCGTTTACTTCGGCAACGATCCTTACGCGTTTCTCAACGTGAACACCCCCGAAGACCTGAAAACGGCGGAACGCGTGGCCCATCGCTATCCGCGCTGAGCACCGGCAACCGGAACGTCCCCATGAACCCGATGCAACACCTCCTGATTGGCCTCATCCGCATCTATCAGGTCGCCCTGTCGCCGTTTGTCGGCAACCAGTGCCGGTTCACGCCGACCTGCTCCCAATACGCGCGGGAGGCGGTGGAAAGGCACGGCGCCATGAGAGGTGCCTGGATGGCGATCAAGCGCGTCTCCCGCTGCCACCCGTGGCACCCGGGAGGCCATGATCCGGTACCATGAGGAATGTGAGGCGCCTCACCATCGATGGTGCGTGCTTCTGATATGCTGAAAGTCCAATATTCCGATTAGGTGAGGTAGTGTTTTCCTTCTTCCGCAAGGACAAACCCGATGATTTGATGGCCTTCCTGAAGGAAGGTCAGCCTGACGTCGGGGCGGGACCGTCCTTCAATCAGGCGAAACAGCCTGCCCTGGATCCTGGCGCCGGCATCGAGGTCCAGGAGGCGGTGGGCGGGCTGGCCCCGGAATTGGAAGAAGCCGCCGTGCTCTACGCCAACGGCAAGATCGGAGAAACGGCGGCCTTGCTGAACCGCTACCTGCTCGATCATCCGGACAGTCGCGATCCCCTGCCGTGGTACATGCTGTTCGACCTCTACGAGGCCAGCGGCCAGGCCGCGCCGTTCGAGGACGCGGCGGTGGATTTCGCGGTGAAATTCGAGCGTTCCCCCCCCACCTGGTCTCCCCGCAACCGCCCCCAGGCCGCCAGCCAGCCCGCGCCGGTGATGGCCTACGGGGAAAAATATGGCAGCCTGGAGCGGGTCAAGCAGGGGCGGTTTTTCCAGGACGCCGAGCCGGCACCCTATGTGCGGCTGGATTTTTCCAAGACCCAGTCGCCCGACGAGGAAACCGCCCTCGCCCTGCTCGGCGACATCGTGCGCCTCAACGACATGAAAAAACCGGTCGAGCTGATCGGCGGCCCGGGTTTCGCCGTCAGGCTGGATGCCGCCCGGCAAGGCGGCCGCCTGACCGAATCCGGCTGGTTCCTGCTCATGGCGGTGCTGCAACTGCTCGGCAAGCAGGAGGATTTCGAGAATATCGCGGTGGACTACGCTGTCGGCTTCGAGGTTTCCCCGCCCTCCTACACGCCGCCCCTGGAGATTCCCGTTCGGGGCGGTGGCGCGTCGGGCCCGGCCGTGGCGACGGGACCGAGTTTCCCCTTGTCCGGCGCCATCGTGCCCGGCAACGAGGGGCAGTTCCTGGCGCTGAAACGGTTCGCGGCCGACAAAAAACAGGTGGAAGTCGATCTTTCCCAGGTCAGCCGCATCGATTTCGCCGTCATCGGCCTGCTGCTGGAAACCCTGATCGAGCTTTCCCAGGCCGGCTGCAAGGTGGGGTTCAAGGAAGGCAACGAACTCGTCAACACCCTGCTGCAACTCGTCGGCGTCAACCAGTTCGCGGCGGTTCTCGGCCGCGCCCGCGCCTGAATACGGACATGGAACAATTTCACGGCACCACCATTCTCTCGGTCCGGCGGGGGGAATCCGTCGCCATGGGCGGCGATGGCCAGGTCACCCTGGGCAACATCGTCATCAAGGCCGGCGCCCGCAAGGTGCGCCGCCTGTATCAGGAGCGCATCCTGGCCGGGTTCGCTGGGGGCACGGCGGATGCCTTCACCCTGTTCGAACGTTTCGAGGCCAAGCTGGAAAAACACCAGGGCCATCTGGTCCGAAGCGCGGTGGAACTGGCCAAGGACTGGCGCACCGATCGCATGTTGCGTCGCCTGGAAGCCATGCTGGCGGTGGCGGATCGCGCCAGCACACTGATCATCACCGGCGCTGGCGACGTGCTGGAACCGGAGCAGGGCATCGCCGCCATCGGCAGCGGCGGCGCCTATGCCCAATCCGCCGCCCGCGCCCTGCTGGAACATACCGACCTGGACCCGGAAACCATCGTGCGGGAAGCCATCGGCATCGCCGCCGACGTCTGCATCTACACCAACCGCAACATCCTGATCGAGACGATCACGCCCTGACCGGGTGCTTCGCCAGCTTGCGTTGCAGGGTGCGGCGGTGCATCTTCAGCGCCCGCGCCGTGGCCGACAGATTGCCGTCGTGCTCGGCCAGCACCTTCTGGATATGTTCCCATTCCAGCCTGTCCAGGGACATGGGCGCATCCGGCGGGCGTGCATCCGCGTCACCCTCCAGCCTGCCCAGAGCCTGGAGAATCTCATCCACGCCGGCCGGCTTGGGCAGGTAGTGCACCGCCCCCAGCTTGATCGCCTCCACCGCCGTGGCGATGCTGGCATAGCCCGTCAGGAGCAGGATGCGGATGCCGGGATGGAGCGCCTTCAGGAACGGAATCAGACGCAGGCCGGAATCGGTGCCCAGGCGCAGATCCAGGATGGCGGCATGGAAAGGCCGTGTCGAGTCCGCCAGGGCTTCCTCCCCCGTGTTCGCCACCACCACCTCGTGGCCGCGCCGACCGAGGGCGCACGCCAGGGTATCGGCGAACACCGCGTCGTCGTCCACCACCAGAATGCGCCAGGCCGCGCTCATGCCCGCTCCACCCCGGGGGTGGCGGGAAACTCCAGCCGGGCGATGACCCCGCCACCGGGCCGGTTCGCCAGATCAAGGCGCCCACCCAGCCGATCCATGGCGGCCCTGACGATGTCCAGCCCGACCCCCCAGCCCGGCGAATTTTCCGTCCCTCCGCCCAGGCCGGGGCCCCGGTCGGCCACCTGGATGGCGACCAGCCCATCCGTCTCCGCCGCCGTCACGCGGATTTCGCCGGGTGAGAGCCGGGCCGCGTTGTTCAACAGGGTGACCAGGGCGGCCTCCAGGGCCGCGTCATCCGGGATCGCCGGGGCATGCGGCGACACCTCGAGATCGACGCGCGCGTCCGGCCACAACAGGCCCCAGTGTTCCAGGACGCGCCGCAGCCAGCCGGCCAGGTCCACTCGCGGCGCATCGTGCCGGTCGCGCCCACGCGCCACCCCGGCCAGGCGTTCCAGCACCTTCTCCAGCCTGGCCACCTGACCGGACAACAACGCCAGGGGCTGGTCCAGTTCATCGTCCCCGGCATAGTCCCGGCGCAATTCGTCAAGCGTAATGCGTACCGAAGCCAGGGGCGTGGCCAGGTCATGGGCCGCCGAGGCGGCCTGGAGCCCCAGGGCGAACAGGTGATCATCGCGCAGGCGTTGTTCCCGGACCCGGGCCAGTTCGGCGTCCCGCCGCCGCAAGGTGGCCGCCAGGCGACCGGCGAAGGCCGCCACCAGGGCGACGGTAAGCAGGAAATTGAGCCACATGCCGGTCAGATGCAGGTCCACCGCCATGGTCTGGGACACCTGAAGCTCCAGGGGCGCGTAGTAGCGCATGAGCAGGGTGTAGAGCACACCCACCCACGCGGCCATGCCCCAGGCGTGCAAGCTCGGCAGGGTGACGGCGGCAAGGATGAGGGGAACCAGCAGCAGGGAAATGAAGGGGTTGGCGTAGCCCCCGGTGAGATAGACCAGGGCGGCGATGCTGGCCGCATCCACCGCCAGTTGCAGCGACACCTCCAGGCTGTCGGTGCCGCCCGCGCGAAGTCGCAGCCAGGCGAGGGCATTGAGCGTCGCATGCAGGAACAGGATCAGTCCCAGCGTGGACAGCGGCAGGCGCGCGTCGAGGACGCCCGCCAGCAGCCCTATCCCGGCGGCCTCGGCGAGGATCAGGGCGGCGCGCGTGACGACCAGGCGGCGCTGGGCGGCGGCGGGCAGGGTTTCCAGACCAGGAGCGAAATTCAGGGATAACGGCGACATGGCGTGAATTTTAACGTTCCCGGCGCCCGCCGCCCCGCGACAACATGCCACATTCACGGGCGCGGCCGGCCCACTTAGCATGCGCGGGCTTCCATACGTTCACACGTATCGATTCGGGCCCGCCTTGTCGGGCCCTTTTTTTTCACCGCCTGGGAGATGGGCGGCATGCCCCACTCCCACAGCTTGGTATTGCGGCGATTTGCCGCATACATGAACTGGCCGGCGCCTTCTAACATGCGGCGCTTTTTGACGCCGGAACCCGACAGATGAAAACCCGACTGACGCCCATCGCCGCCCTGCTGGCGCTGCATGCCGCGCCCGCCATGGCCATGGAGATTCACACCCTGGACAGCATCGTGGTCACCGCCACGAGGCCCATCACCGACCCGGCCATGCTGTTCCGCCTGGACGACGAGGACATCGCCGGGCGCCGCGCGGCCACCAGCGACAGCGCCAGCCTGCTGCGAGACATTCCCGGCGTCACCCTGTACGGCGCGGGTGGGGTCTCCAGCCTGCCGGCGATACACGGCCTGGCGGACGATCGCCTGCGCATCAAGGTGGACGGCATGGATCTGATCGCCGCGTGCCCCAACCACATGAATTCTCCGCTTTCCCACATCGACCCCAGCGCGGTGGAAAACGTGAAGGTCTATGCCGGAGTCAGCCCGGTCAGCGTCGGTGGCGACAGCATCGGCGGCGGCATCGTCGTGGAATCGGCCCCGGCGGCCTTCGCCAAGCCCGGCGAGGGCAGACTGTTGAAGGGCGAGGCGGGCACGTTCTATCGAAGCAACGGCGATGCCCGGGGCGCCAACCTGGCGGTCACCCTGGCCAGCGAGAATGTCAGCCTCGGCTACACCGGCGCCTATGCCGAGGCCGACAATTACCAGGCCGGGGACAATTTCAAGACCTATACCTTCACCGGTCGGCCCGGGCATACGCTGGCGCGCGACGAGGCGGGCTCCACGGCTTACGAATCCCTCAACCAGGCCCTGAACCTGGCCTGGAAGAACGACGACCACCTGTTCGATTTCAAATACGGTCGCCAGCATATCCCCGACGAGAACTACCCCAACCAGCGCATGGACATGACGGACAACGTCAGCGACCAGTTCAACCTGGCTTACACGGGCAAGCAGGATTGGGGCACCCTGAAGGCGCGGGCCTATTACGAGCATACGGAACACGAGATGGATTTCGGCGATGACAAGCGCTACTGGTATGGCGCGGCCTCCGGCGGCAACAACCCGCCCGGTGGCAACGCCACCCCCTGCGCGCCCATCGGCCCCAACTGCGCCGCCGGCATGCCCATGTATACCGACGGCGAGAACACCGGCCTGACCCTGGCCGCCGACATCCGCCTGGCCCGGGGCGACATCCTCCGTGTTGGCGGCGAGTACCAGGCCTATCGTCTGGACGACTGGTGGACACCCTCCGGCTCCATGATGTGGCCGGGCACGTTCTGGAATATCAACGACGGACGGCGGGACCGCTATGCCCTGTTCGGCGAGTGGGAAACTCGCAAGGAGCGCTGGACCCACATCCTGGGCTTGCGTCATGAAACCGTGGATATGGATAGCGGCGACGCGCGGGGCTACAAGACGAACCTTGCCGGAGCGCCCATGCCCGGCACCGACGTGGGCAACCAGATCGCCGAGAGCACCGCCTTCAACGCACGATCCCACGACAAGACCGACCACAACTGGGATCTATCCTGGCTCGCCCGTTACGTGCCGGACACCACGCGCGGCCTGGAAATCGGCCTGGCGCAAAAGACCCGCTCGCCCAACCTGTACGAGCGTTACACCTGGTCCACCTGGCAGATGGCGGCCCTCATGAACAACTTCGTCGGCGACGGCAACGGTTACGTGGGCAACCTGAACCTGAAGCCGGAAACGGCCCGCACTCTGAGCCTATCCGCCGATTGGCACGATGCCGCCAAGGAAAAATGGGGCCTCAAGCTCACGCCCTACTACACCCATGTGAAGGACTACATCGACGCCCGTCGCGTCACCAACAATGCCAACCAGTTCAACGTGCTGCAATACGCCAACCAGTCCGCCCGACTCTACGGCATCGACCTCTCCGGACATGCCCTGGTCGCCCGCGCCACCGGCTATGGCGACTTCACCGTGAAGGGCCTGATGAGTTATACCCGCGGGAAAAACCGCGACACGGACGACAATCTCTACAACATCATGCCCCTCAACGCCAAACTGGCCCTCGCACAGCGACTCGGTGCCTGGCGCAATACCTTGGAAGGCGAGTTCGTGGCCCGCAAGGAGGATGTCTCCAGCGTGCGCAATGAAATGAAAACCCCGGGCTATGGCCTGATCCACCTGCGCAGCCGCTACGAACAGAAGACCTGGAGCGTGGACTTCGGCATCGAGAACCTGTTCGACCGCCTCTACTACCTGCCCCTGGGCGGGGCCTATGTGGGCCAGGGCACGACCATGACGAACCCGCCACTGCCCAATTACCCCCAGTGGGGCACCCCCGTACCCGGCCCCGGCCGATCCCTCTATGTCGGTTTGAATGTCAAATTCTGACCAGAGTATGCTGACGCACAATCCAATCCAGAAAGGATTCACCATGCAACACACCCTGATCCTGACCTTGATATCCCTGGCGCTGAGCGCGCCGGCAATGGCGGACAACGTCAAGATCGATGCCCCCTGGGTCCGCGCCACCGCCCCCGGCCAGAAAGTTGCGGGGGGGTTCATGACCCTCACCGCCGACGCCGACATGGTCCTGGTGGGAGGATCGAGTCCGGTCTCGAAGCACATCGAGCTGCACTACATGAAGATGGAGGACGGCGTCATGGAAATGCGCGAGATGAAGGAAATCCGCCTGCCCAAGGACCAGGCCGTGGCCCTGGAACCGGGTGGCCTGCATGTCATGTTCATCGGCCTGAAGAAGCCGATCACGGAAGGCCAGAAAGTGCCCCTGTCCCTGATCGTCAAGGCCGCGAACGGCAAGCGGAAAACCATCGCGCTGGAGGCGGAGGCGCGCAGGACCAGCGGCCACTGAGCGATTCGCACCCACGACACACCCACAAAAAAAGCCGGCTTGCACCGGCTTTTTTTGTGGATTGCGCCAACAGGGCCTACTGGATTTCCCGCTCCAGTTCCTCGATGGTGGTATGCCGCACGTCCTTGCCCTTGACCATGAACACCACGTACTCGGACATGTTCTTGGCATGGTCGCCGATGCGCTCGATGGCCTTCACCACGAACAGCAGATCGATGAAGGTGGAGATGGTGCGGGGATCTTCCATCATGAAGGTGATGAGATGGCGCGTGATGAGATGGAATTCCTCGTCCACCTCCATGTCCTGGCGCGCCACGCCGGCGGCGCCGGAAACATCCAGGCGGGCGAAGGCGTCGAGGGATTCCCGCAGCATCTTGGTGGCCATGCCGGCCATGTATTTGATCTCGTTGTAACGGGGCGTGACGATGCGGTCGTTGTCATAGACCTTGATGGCGAAGCGGGCGATCTTGGCCGCCTCGTCGCCGATGCGCTCCAGGTCGGTGATGGTCTTGATGATGGTCAGGATCATGCGCAGGTCGCTGGCGGTGGGCTGGCGCAGCGCGATGATCTGGGTACAGGCCTCGTCCGCCGCCACCTCCAGGGCGTTGACCCGGTGATCCTGGTCGATCACCGTCTCGGCCAGCTTGGTGTTGCCGGTGATCAAGGCCTCCACGGCCTGGGTGACCTGCTCCTCGACCATGCCGCCCATCTCCAGCACGCGGGCGCGCACCGCCTCCATGTCGGCGTCGAATTGCTTGTAAATGTGTTCGCTGGGCATTGCCTCTCCTCAATCACGACACTTTGTCTGGCGGTAGCGGGGGATTATAAGCACGCCAACCCCGCTGATTATTACAACTCGGTGACAAATGGCACCGCCAATCGCATTCCGTCCAGATCCAGTGTCATGAGCCATTCGCGGGAACCGGTCACGCACACCGGAAGGGTGACTCGGGTCCGGAATACGCCCTCCTTATCGGCACGCAGGACGTATTGATTGAATCCCATGTCCATGCCTTCCATGGTGAAGCGGGCCTCCACCTTGCCGGCCCCCGCGGCCGCGACCCGGAGCTCGAAGGGCCGCAGGGGTCTGATGCCTCCCGTGGCGCCGATGCGGATGGCGCGACCTGCCACCTCGACGGCGCAGCCCGCCGCCAGGTCGGGGCAATTCACGCTGGCGGCGGGTTTTTCCCGGCGTTCCGCGTTCATCCAGACCACCAGGCCGATCATGGCCATCAGCACCAGGGGCAAGACCCGGTTGAGCCGATGGATCCCGGTCAAGGCGACACCCATGCCCGGCTCTTCAGCGCCACGCCATGGGCACCATGGCCCCGGGCCGTGGCCAGGTCCTCCAGGGCGAGGCCGCCCAGGGCATATACGGGCAAGGGATAATCCCGCAGGCACTCCACAAACCGCGCCCAACCCAGGGTTTCCGCCCCGGGGTGGCTGGTGGTGGGCAGCACCGGGGACAGCACCACGAAATCCAGGTCGAGCTCGGCGGCGCGGGCCAATTCCCGGGAATCGTGGCAGGAGGCGGCCACCCATTCCAGGTCGGGCCGGGATGACGCCGCCATGAGTTGGGCGCCGCTGAGATGGGCGCCCACGCCCAGTTCCGAGGCCAGGGCCAGATCGGCGTTCAGCATCAGCCGGGCGCCCCGGTCACGACAGCGCGCCGCGACGGCCCCGGCCAGGCGCCGCCAATCCGCCCCGGTCAGGTGCTTTTCCCGCAGCTGGACGAGCCTCAAGCCCTGTTCCAGGCGCGCGTCGAGGGCGGCGAGAAACGCCGCTTCCCCCAGCCTGGCCAGGTCGGAAATGGCATATTCCAGGGGCAGGGACAGGCCACGCAATATCGGTCCGTTGGCGGGCAGGATGGGGGAAACCTCGGGCGAATCCATGCCCCTGTCCGCGCGCGTCCAGGCCAGGGCCTGGCCCTCATGGGGATGGGGTTCGCCGCGCCAGCCGGTTACCCGGAAGAATCGCAGCATCACATGGGCATGGGGATAGACAAAGGCGCGATTGAGCCAGGGCCAGGCCTCGATCACCTCGATCCCCAGTTCCTCGCGCAACTCCCGCGCCAGCGCCTGAGGGGCGGATTCGCCGGCCTCCAGCTTGCCGCCGGGAAACTCCCACCAGCCGGCGTAGGCCTTGCCCTCCGGCCGGCGGGCCATGAGGAAAGAACCATCCGGCCGCTCCAGCACGGCGGCGGCCACCTCCACGACGCGGGCGTTCATCGCGGCAGTCGAGCCAGGGCCTCGGCGGCCTGACGCGGCAGCTCGACGCCATTGCACAGGTCGGAGAACAATCCCTTGCAATGGGTATCCTTCTGTCCGGCCAGGTTGACGGCCTGCTGGTAATACTGGCGGGCCGCCGCGAGACCCAGGCCTTCCGCCGCGGCGCCCAGGTAATACCAGCTGATGTCCTGGACGTAACCGACCTCGAGCACTTCCCGCGCCAGGAATTCCCAGGCTTGTTGCTCGTGATAGGCGCGCAGCTTGTCCTGGCGGCCGGAGAAGGCCATGGCGCAGCTGTCGCAGTTCAGCACCGCCTCGCCCTGCTTGAACGCCTGCACGGTCGGGTTGATCAGGGTCAACGGTCGCAGGTTCGGCGGCGGCGGCGCGCCGGGGGTCACATCGCGGACGTTGGCGGCCAGGCGGCTGGGCGGCACGACGGGGTTGGCGGCGGCCTCGGCATGGATCGGGCGCATGTGGGGCACCAGTTCATCGAGGGCCGCCATGCGGGTCTCGGAGGCCGGGTGGGTGGAGAGCAGGTCGAAGCGCCCTTTCTCGCCGGAGGCCCCCATCATCTTCTTCCAGAGTTCCGGCGCGGCGGCGGGATCGTAGCCCGCCCGGGCGGCCAGCTCGATGCCGATGCGGTCCGCCTCGCTTTCCGCGCCGCGGCTGTTGGGCAACTGCCAGAGCAGCAGGCTGGCGATGTCGCCGGTCTGCTGGCCGGTGCGACTGCCACCCGCCACGGCGGCCACCAGGATGTCCGAGAGCAGGCCCACGGACATCTTTTCCGCGCCGTGATTGGCCAGGGCGTGGCCGATCTCGTGGCCCATGACCTGGGCGATCTCGTCGTCCGTGGCCTTGAGCTTGTCGATCATGCCGGAATAGATGGCCATCTTGCCGCCGGGCATGCAGAAGGCGTTGATGGTCTTGGGATCGTCGATGACGTTCACTTCCCAGGCCCATGCCGCCGTGTCGGGCCGGTAGCGCACGGCCTGGGCCACCAGGCGGTCGGTGATGCCGCGCACCCGGCTCACCGTGGCGGAATCACCGTTCAGCCTGTTTTTCTTGGCATAGGGAGCCAGTTCGGCCTTGTAGGCGCTGACCGACTGGGCGATCACCGTGTTCTCCGGCATGAGGGAGAACTGGCTGCGCCCGGTCATGGGATTGCTGCTGCAGGCGGCAAGAAAGATGCCCAGGAGCGCCAGGGACGCGCCGCGCCGGCGTCTCATTCCGGCTTGCCCCCTTCCCTGTCTCCTTCCAGGCGGGCCAGGCGGGCTTCCAGATCCCGCAACTGGTCCCGGGTGCGGGCCAGCACCCGGGTCTGCACGTCGAATTCCTCGCGGCTGACGAGATCCAGCCTGGACAGCCAGGCGGCAAGACCGGCCTTGAGATTCTTCTCCATGTCGCGGGCGGGGCTCATGGCCAGCACCTCGGACACCTTGGCGGCGAATTCCTCGCCGATTTTCTGCTTGAGCATGGTGTGAATCCAGAAAACAGGGTGGCATCAGTTTAGCAAAGCGGCCACCCGGTCATCCGGTGGCCATGTCGGTGCAGTCGCAAAGTCGCATGCACCGACATGGGGCATTTCCCTGCTCCAGGTCGGCGCATTGGCTTACAACACATTGTTTATTAACAATATTTACTGTTGGCACGAGAAATGCATTGCACCCGGCGTGCACCTTCGCACCAACCTATTGGAGCCTCAGATGAAAAAACTCGTTCACTCTCTCGTTCTTTCCAGTCTGGTGGCGATGCCTGCTGTCGCGATGGCTGCCGAGGAAAGCCCCCACAAACTGAGCGGCAGCCTCACCCTCGCCAGCGACTATGTCTTCCGTGGCATCTCCCAGACCGGTGGCGACATGGCCATTCAGGGTGGCCTGGAATATACCCACAGCAGCGGCTTCTACCTGGGCACCTGGGGCTCCAACGTGGGCTGGATCGAGGACTTCCAGGGCTACGATTCCGGCAACCTGGAGATCGACCTGTACGGCGGTTATCGCGGTGGCATCGGCGATACCGGCCTGACCTTCGACGTGGGCGCCATCCAGTATTTCTACCCCGGGGACAAGCCCTCCGGCGTCACCGACGCCGACACCACCGAGATCTATGCCGGCCTGGGCTGGAAGTGGTTCACGGCCAAGTACTCCTACTACCTCAGCGACGAGGTCTTCGGTTTCGGCAAGCCCGGATACGATGACGCGGACGGCACCTACTATCTGGATATTTCCGCCAGCTATCCCCTGGGCGAAACCGGCCTCACCCTGGGTGCCCACTGGGGTACCTTCCAGTTCGAGGGCAGTGCCGATGCCCAGGATTACGACGACTGGAAGGTCAGCCTGGCTTATGACATGGGCAAGCTGAGCAACACCCTGTCGGGCGTCACCCTCGGCATCGCCTACACCGATACCGATGCCAAGAAGTCCAAATGGACGGATGCGAATAACGAGTTCCTGGGTGACAGCACCACCACGGTGTGGCTGACCAAATCCTTTTAATCCGCGGAAGAACGGGAGCGGTTTCGATCCCCGCCTCCCTTTCCCCTTAGTCATCAGTTTGGAGACGACATGAAATTTGTTACCGCCATCATCAAACCCTTCAAGCTCGACGAGGTTCGTGAAGCCTTGTCCGGCCTGGGGGTGTCCGGCATCACCGTGACCGAGGTCAAGGGGTTTGGCCGCCAGAAGGGCCACACCGAGTTGTACCGCGGCGCGGAATATGTCGTGGACTTTCTGCCCAAGGTGAAGATCGAGATCGCCATCAAGGCCGATCTGCTGGATCAGGCCATCGAGGCCATTTCCAAGGCCGCCCAGACCGGCAAGATCGGCGACGGCAAGATCTTCGTGTGGGACCTGGAACAGGTCGTGCGCATTCGCACCGGCGAAGCCGGCGAATCGGCGATCTAAGGAGAACCGATCATGAAACGTCTATTCGCGACATTGATGTTGCTGGGCTCGCTGGGATTATCCGGTGTCGCCCTGGCCGAGGAACCCGCGCCGGCTCCGGTGCCCGCCGTGACCATGGAAGCCACCGCGGCTCCCGCCGCCGAGGCCGCCCTCCCCGAGGCGGCTCCGGCCGCGCCGGCGCCCGCCGAGGCGGCCGCCCCCGTGCCGGACAAGGGCGACACCACCTGGATGCTGGTCGCCACCCTGCTGGTCATCCTCATGACCATCCCCGGCCTGGCCCTGTTCTACGGTGGCCTGGTGCGCGCCAAGAACATGCTGTCGGTGCTCACCCAGGTGTTCGCCATCTTCTGCGTCATCTCGGTGTTGTGGGTGGTCTACGGCTACTCGCTGGCCTTCACCGGTGGCGGCGACCTCAACAGCTACATCGGCGGGTTTTCCAAGATGTTCCTGAAGGGGGTGGATCCCAGCGTCAACGTGGAGACCTTCTCCAAGGGCGTGGTGATTCCCGAGATGGTGTTCATGGTGTTCCAGCTCACCTTCGCGGCCATCACCGTGGCGCTGATCGTCGGCGGCTTCGCCGAACGCATCAAGTTCTCCGCCCTGCTGGTGTTCTCGGTGCTGTGGTTCACCTTCTCCTACCTGCCCATGGCGCACATGGTCTGGTTCTGGGGTGGCCCGTCCGCCTACGGCGACCCGGCCGGCTTCCTGTTCGCCAAGGGCGCGCTGGACTTCGCCGGCGGCACCGTGGTGCACATCAACGCCGGCATCGCCGCGCTGATGGGCGCCATCGTCATCGGCAAGCGGGTGGGCTACGGGCGGGATTCCATGGCGCCACACAACCTGACCGCCACCATGATCGGCGCGTCCCTGCTGTGGGTGGGCTGGTTCGGCTTCAACGCCGGCTCCAACCTGGAGGCTACCGGCACCGCCGTCCTGGCGATGGTCAACACGGTGGTGGCGACGGCCGCGGCGGCCATGTCCTGGATGTTCGCGGAATGGATGATCAAGGGTAAGCCTTCCATGCTGGGCATCGCCTCCGGCGCGGTGGCGGGCCTGGTGGCGATCACCCCGGCGGCGGGCTTCGCCGGTCCCATGGGCGCCATCGTCCTCGGCGCGATCGCCGGCGTGGTCTGCCTCTGGGGTGTATCCGGCCTGAAGAAGGCGCTGGGCTACGACGACTCCCTGGACGTGTTCGGCATCCACGGCATCGGCGGCATCATCGGCGCCATCGGCACCGGCATCCTGGTCAACCCGGCCCTTGGCGGCACCGGCGTGTTCGACTACGCCACCAACGCCGTCGCCGAGTACAGCTCCGCCCAGGTCATCAGCCAGCTGTGGGGCGTGGGCACCGCCATCGTCTGGTCCGGCGTGGTCAGCTTCGTGCTGTTCAAGCTGATCGACATGACCATGGGCCTGCGCGTGCCGGAAGAACAGGAACGCGAAGGTCTCGATACCGCCAGCCACGGCGAACGGGCCTACAACTACTGATCCGGCCCATCGAATCCATCTCACACCACGTGAGTTCAGGGCGCCGCGAGGCGCCCTTTTTTTATGGCTCAGTTCGCGTTAACGAGTGATGGGCGGAGTTGGCCAAAAGTAGGGTTCCCCCCTTTGTAAAGGGGGGAGAGGGGGGATTTCTCAGTGGCTGGCACGGACTGAACCCGGGTCAAATCCCCCTTGATCCCCCTTTACAAAAGGGGGAAGACAACCACCACCACCACCAACAGCGCGATATCCAGACTCAAGGCGAACAAAGCCTTTTTTATGCGGCTCGCTTGCCCCTTGGACAGCCCCGCCTTGTCACGAAACCTTCACGAAACCGTCATACCATGGCGTGAATCTCATCCCAACGGAGGCACGCATGTCCGCCACCATTCTGGTCGTCGAAGACGAACCGGGCATTCAGGAAGTCCTCAAGTTCAACCTGGGCCAGCACGGGCATGACGTGCGCATCGCCCCGGATGCCGAGGAAGCCATGAACCAGTTGCGCGGCAGCCTGCCCGATCTGATCCTGCTGGACTGGATGCTGCCCGGCCTGCCCGGCATCGACCTGGCCAGGCGCATCCGCGCCGACAATCGCCTGAAGGACATCCCCATCATCATGCTCACCGCCCGCTCCGAGGAGCGGGACAAGATCCAGGGCCTGGACACGGGCGCCGACGACTACATCACCAAGCCCTTCTCCCCCCGGGAACTGATGGCGCGCATCAAGGCCGTTCTCCGCCGGCGCGCGCCCCAGATGACCGAGGACGCGGTGGAAATCCAGGGCCTTCGCCTGGACCCCCTCTCCCACCGGGTCTTCGGCAACCAGCAGGCCCTGGACCTGGGACCCACCGAGTTCCGCCTGCTGCATTTCCTGATGACGCACACGGAACGGGTCTATTCCCGCTCGCAACTGCTGGACCAGGTCTGGGGCGACCACGTGTTCGTGGAGGAACGCACCGTGGACGTCCATATCCGCCGCCTGCGCTCGGCCCTGGAGCCCACCGCCCATGATCGCCTGATCCAGACCGTGCGGGGTTCCGGCTACCGGTTTTCCGCCACCCCGGCCTGAGGTGATCGGGCGGAGAGTAGAATGGCCGCGTCCTCCATGGCCTGACCCCTGACGAAATAGGCTCGCGATGCTGTCATTCTGGTGGCGCCCCCTGGGCTTCGCGCTGGGGCTGGCGTTCTTCTCGCTGCTGTTGTCCTCCGGGCGTCCCCCGGGAACCGGCTGGGCCTTGTTCTCCGCCGGCCTGCTCGTTTACCTGATCTACCATCTGCGCCAGTTGCGCAAGCTGACCGAATGGCTGGCCGCCGACGATCGCCCGGCGTTGAGCGCGGACGGCCTTTGGGGGGACGCCCTGTATCGGCTGGAAAAACTGCTCCGCTCGCGCAAGGGCGCCCAGCAGAAAGCCGCGGCTGATCTGGAACAGATGCTGGAAGCCACGCGCAACCTGCCCGACGGGGTGGTGATCCTGGACGACAACAACCGCATCCAGTGGCTCAACCAAGCCGCGGAGCGCCTGATGGGCCTGTCGCCCAACCGGGACCTGGGCCAGTTCGTGCTCTACCTGATACGCCATTCCCGCTTCGCCGACTGGCTGCTGACCGAAGACTATGCCCATCCCCTGTCCATCGATTCTCCCGTATCCCGGGAACGTGCCCTCTCCCTGCAGCAGATTCCCCTGCCCAGGGCCCAGAAGATGCTTCTGGCCCGGGACATCACCGAGATCGCCCGGGTGGAGGCCATGCGCCGCGATTTCGTCGCCAACGTCTCCCATGAATTGCGCACGCCCATCACCGTCATCGTCGGCTTCCTGGAAGCCTTCGACGACATGCCCAACCCGGATCCGGCGGAGTTCCGCAAGCACATCCCCCTGATGCGCGAGCAATCGGACCGCATCCGCCGGCTGGTGGACGACCTGCTCACCCTGGCGCGCCTCGAGAACGAACCGGACACCAAGGATGAGGCGGTGGACGTGCCGGCCATGGCCCGGCGGCTCGCCGAGGAAGCCGGCGCCATGAGCCAGGGCAAGCACCACGTCGGCCTGGAGTTGAAATGTGGCGCGCGCCTGATCGGCAACAGCCAGGAACTCTACGGCGCCCTGGCCAACCTGGTCTCCAACGCCGTGCGCTATACCCCGGCGGGAGGTCATATCGACCTGAGGTGGGCGCCCGGAGAAAACAACGGCATGGTGTTCTCGGTGACCGATACCGGCGAGGGTATCGAAGCCCAGCACATCCCGCGCCTGACCGAACGTTTCTACCGGGTGGACCGGGGCCGCTCCCGCGCCACCGGCGGCACCGGGCTGGGCCTGGCCATCGTCAAGCACATATTGCAGCGCCACCAGGCCCGCTTGCGCATCGACAGCATCGTGGGCAAGGGCAGCACCTTCTCGGCCGTGTTCCCGGCCGAACGGGTCATTCCGGATAAAACGGCGGACGTTCCCGCGGCAGCGCCATCAGTTCCGGCCTGACTGGCGGGGGTTATGCGAAAACAACGGCGACTTCGGCCGCTGTTTGCTTTTGTGGTCACTTATTAAGTGTTTATTTCATAATTTGTGACTACAATTACATCCCTCATCCAACCCAGGAGCCCGGCATGGAAGTCTCCGTTCGTGAATTCAAAAGCCATCTCTCCAGTTATCTGGCGCGTGCTCAAACTGGCGAGGATCTGGTTGTCACCTCGCACAAACTCCCGATAGTCCGTGTGCTGGGCATAACCAGCGCCGCCAGCCGGGGACTCTCGGCCATGCTGGCATCCGGCGATGCCGAATGGCATGGCGGCAAGCCCGCGGGGGCCAGGATCAAACTTGTCCCGAGGGGCAAGTCGCTTTCCGACATGGTGATCGAGGACCGGGGGTGATTCTCTACCTGGACACCTCCACCCTGTTCAAGCTGTATGTGGACGAGGCGGGGAGCGATGCGGTTCATGCGGCGGTGGCCGATGCCGAGACGGTCGCCGTGTGCCGTATTGCCTGGGCCGAGGCCATGTCAGCCTTGGCGCGACGCGGACGTGAAGTTCCCGCCGACCAGGAAGCGCTCGATTTGGCCAGACAGGCCTTGAGCAAGGATTGGCCCGCTTTTCTCATCATGGAAGTGACCCAGGCACTGGTCGAACAGGCTGGCGATTTTGCCGACACCTTCGGTTTACGTGGTTATGACAGCGTGCAATTGGCCGCCGCGCATCTTCTCCAAAGACAAGGGCAACGGCCGGTCACCTTCGCGTGCTTCGACAAACGGTTGAGCAAGGCCGCCAAGGTGCTGGGGCTGACCGAACTGGCGGACGTGCCGGGATAGCTCGCTGTTCCCGGCCGAACGGGTCATTCCGGATAAAACGGCAGACGTTCCCGCAGCAGCGCCATCAGTCTCGGCCTGACATCGGCTTCCGGTGGCGGGCGGCATCCGGCGTCGCGTCGGGGCGGCGCCCAGATCGCATCGGGAAAATGGCGGTCGTCGGCGAAGCGTGGAATCACGTGCCAGTGCAGATGGGGCACCATGTTGCCCAGGCTGGCCAGGTTGATCTTGTCCGGGCGCAGCACCGTGCGCACCACCGCCTCCACGGCGAACACCACGTCCATCAGCCGACGCCTGTCCTGGGGCGCCAGGTCGGTCATTTCCCTGACGTGATGGCTCAGAATGATCCGGCAGAAGCCGGGGTAGTCGGGTTCGTCCACCCAGATCACCCGGCAGAAATCGTCGCGCCAGAGCTCATGTTCGTTGGTGCTCTGGCAAAGGGGGCAGTCCGGATTCTTCATGAGATATTGGGTGCAGGCCAGGCTCAATCCGCCCAGAGCCCGCCCAGGGAAAAACTGATGGCATCGAACGGTGGCAGGGAGACCGCCTCGTCGTCCTTCAGGGTGGCCAGCAGCACCCAGCGGCCGGACTGGTTCTCGTAGGCTTCCAGAGTGCGCAGGTCCGGGTCCACCAGCCAGACATGGGACACGCCCCAGCGGGCGTAGATGGGCAGTTTTTCCGCCCGGTCCACCCGCGCGGTGGAGGGCGACAGGATTTCGCACAACCAGTCCGGGGCCAGGTCGAACCAGGCCGTTTCCGGTAGCCTGGGCATGCGTTCGCGGCGCCAGCCGGCGATGTCGGGGACCAAGATGTCACCCATCAGGTGGATTTCAGGTTCATCCAGAATCCACCAGCCGCCGGGGCCTCCTCGGCCTCTGTCGAAGGGGCCTTGCAGTTCACCGCCCAATACGGAATAGGCGACCGCGTGTTTCGGGGCGGGTCTCGGATGGGTTACCAGACGCCCGTTGATGATTTCGCCGACGATGTATTCAGGCAGATCGAATAAATCCTCGTAACTTGCGGGTTTCCGTTCCGGCAATCCCATGGGTTCACCTACAGCAATACTTTTTCAATGCCGCCATTGTTGGCCTTCCCCAGGAATTCCGCCATCCAGTCCTCGCCCAGCAGCTTCCTGGCCAGTTCCACGACGATGTAGTCGGCGTCCATGCCGTTGTCGTCCGAATAGCGGGACAGGCCCTGCAGACAGGCGGGGCAGGAGGTGAGTACCTTGACTCCGTCTTTACCGCCACTCGCGCCGGCGGCGATCTGGGCGTCCCGGTTCTTGTCCAGATCCTCGGCCTTGCGGAATTTCACCTGGGTGGCGATATCCGGCCGCGAGGTGGCGAAGGTGCCGGCCTCGCCGCAGCAGCGTTCGGTCAGGCGGGCGCCGTCGCCCACCAGGCTCCTCACCGTGCTCATGGGGCTCTTCAGCTTCATGGGCGTGTGGCAGGGGTCGTGGTAGAGGTACTGGGTGCCTTTCACCCCGTCCAGTTTTACCCCTTTCTCGGCCAGGTATTCGTGGATGTCCATGATGCGGCAGCCGGGGAAGATCTTGTCGAACTGGTATTCCTGCAGTTGGTCCAGGCAGGTGCCGCAGGACACCAGCACGGTCTTGATGTCCAGGTAGTTCAGCGTGTTGGCGACCCGGTGGAACAGCACCCGGTTCTGCATGGTGATGGCGTCGCCCTTGGCCCGGTCGCCACCGGCGGTCTGGGGATAGCCGCAGCACAGGTAGGTGGGCGGCAGCACGGTCTGCGCGCCCAGCTCGTAGAGCCAGGCCAGGGTGGCCAGGCCCACCTGGGAGAACTGGCGCTCGGAACCGCAGCCGGGGAAGTAGAACACCGCGTCGGATTCGTCCGTCACCCGGGCCGCGTCGCGCACCACCGGCACCACCTTGGGATCGGTGAGGCCCAGCATCTGGCGCGGGGTCTTGGCGGGCAGCTTGTTGTTCCCCCCGGGCAGCTTGCGGTTGAAGAAGTGGATGACCTGGGCCTGGGGGCCGGGCTTGCCGACGGTGGCGGGCGGCATTTGCATGGCTTCCCGCACCACCGGGAAGGTGCGCATGACCGCCGCGCCCAGGCGCTGGCCGGCGATGCCCATGCGGATCGCGGTCAGGCGCAGGAAATGGATGGTGTCCTCGTCGGTGCTGTTGAGGAAGGCCATGGCCAGCCTGGTCGCCGGGGCCTTGTTGAGATGGCCCGCGCTACGCAGGAAATTGCGCATGGCGGTGGTGACGTCGCCGAAATCGATGTCCACCGGGCAGGGATTCTTGCACTTGTGGCACACCGTGCAGTGGTCCGCCACGTCGTCGAACTCGGCGAAATGGGCCAGGGACACGCCGCGCCGGGTCTGCTCCTCGTAGAGGAAGGCCTCGATCAGCAGGGAGGTGGCCAGGATCTTGTTGCGCGGCGAATAGAGCAGGTTGGCCCGGGGCACGTGGGTGTTGCACACCGGCTTGCACTTGCCGCAGCGCAGGCAGTCCTTGATGGAATCGGCGATGGCGCCGATCTCCGACTGCTCCATGATCAGGGATTCCAGCTCCAGCAGGCCGAAGGACGGGGTGTAGGCGTTGCCCAGGTCGGCGCCCTTGAGCAGCTTGCCCTTGTTGAAGCGGCCATCCGGATCGACCTTGTTCTTGTAGGCGGCGAATTCCGACAGGGCCTTGTCCGACAGGAATTCCAGCTTGGTGATGCCGATGCCGTGCTCGCCGGAGATGACGCCGTCCAGGGATTCGGCCAGGCGCATGATGCGCGCCACCGCCTGGTTGGCGGTCCGCAGCATGGCGTAGTCGTCGGAGTTGACCGGGATGTTGGTGTGCACGTTGCCGTCGCCGGCGTGCATGTGCAGGGCGACGAACACCCGGCCCTTGAGCACGCGCTGGTGCAGGGCGTCGCACTCGGCCAGCACCGGCTCGTATTCCCGGCCGGTGAAGATCTGGCGCAGTTCCGCCCTGACCTCCCGCTTCCATGAAACGCGCAGGCTGTGGTCCTGGAGGGCGCGGAACACGCTCTTGTTCCCGCTCTGGGGGGTGTGGTCCGAGACCTTGCACAGGCTGGGCGGCAGGGGCGCGTCCAGGTCATCCAGATAGCTTTTCCAGCGGCCGCGCACCTCGGCCAGCAGGCCTAAGGCGCGTTCCCGGCGCGCCTCGGTCAGGGCCGGATCGGCGACGCCGTCCTCGTCCTCGAACAGGGGCAGTTCGCCCTTCAGGAAGCCTTCCAAGGCATCCAGCAGGGCCAGCTTGTTCTTGATGGACAGCTCGATGTTGATGCGCTCGATGCCGTCGGAATACTCGCCCAGCCGGCCCAGGGGGATCACCACGTCCTCGTTCACCTTGAAGGCGTTGGTGTGGGCGGCGATGGCGGCGGTGCGGGAGCGGTCCAGCCAGAATTTCTTGCGCGCTTCCGGCGTGATGGCGACGAAGCCCTCGCCGCCCCGGGAACGGGCAAACTCGACGATCTTCGCGGCGGCGGCATCGGCGGCGGCCGCGTCGTCGCCGGCCAGGTCGGCCAGCAGCACCATGTTGGGCCGGCCGATGCGGTCCGCCTTGGTGGCGTAGCCCACGGCCCGGATGTAGCGGGCGTCCATGTGCTCCAGGCCGGCCAGCACCACGCCGCCTGGGCGGGTGTCCATCAGGTTCTTGACCTCGACGATGGCGGGCACGGCCTCGCCCACCGGACCGAAGAACTCCAGGCACACCGTGCGGATCTGGGGCGGCATGCGGTGCAGCACGAAGGTGGCCTGGGTGACGAGGCCGTCGCAGCCTTCCTTCTGGATACCCGGCAGGCCGGCCAGGAACTTGTCGGTGACGTCCTTGCCCAGGCCCTGCTTGCGGAACAGGCGGCCGGGGATGGCGAGGATTTCCGGGGCGCCTTTCGGCGTGCCGTCGGCATGGGCGCGGCGCAGTTCGAAGCGGACCTCGTCCACGTCGTGGATCTTGCCCAGGTTGTGGTCCAGGCGGGTGACTTCCAGCCAGTCGGCTTGCGGCGTCACCATCTTCCAGGACACCAGGTTGTCCACCGCCGTGCCCCACAGCACGGCCTTCTTGCCGCCGGCGTTCATGGACACGTTGCCGCCGATGCAGGATGCATCGGCGCTGGTGGGGTCCACCGCGAAGGCCAGGCCCTTCACCTCCGCCGCTTCCATGACCCGGCGCGTCACCACGCCGGCGCCGCAGACGATGACCGGCGTGGCCTGGCTATGGCCTGGCAGCACGCGCGGCTCGATGGCCGACATGCGATCCAGCTTTTCCGTGTTGATGACGGCGGACAGCCGGGTCAGGGGCACGGCGCCGCCGGTGTAGCCGGTGCCGCCGCCGCGCGGGATGACGGTCAGGCCCAGATCGACGCAGCCGGCCACCAGGGCGGGAATCTCGTCCTCGCTGTCCGGATGCAGCACCACGAAGGGGTATTCCACACGCCAGTCGGTGGCGTCGGTGACGTGGCTGACCCGGGCCATGCCGTCGAAGGCGATGTTGTCTTTGCGGGTGTGGGGCAGCAGGCGGCGCAGGATGTCGCGGCGCAGGCGCTCGGTTTCACCAAACCCCGCCGCAAAGCGATCCACGGCCTGGTTGGCCAGTACCAGCAGCTTGCCCACCCGCTCGTTGCCCTGGCGCCGCTTCTCGATCTCGGCGAGGCGGTGGCGCAGGGCCTGGATCAGCAGCTCCCGGCGCCGGGGATTGGAGAGCAGGTCGTCTTCCAGGTAGGGGTTGCGCGTCACCACCCAGATGTCGCCCAGCACCTCGAACAGCATGCGCGCGGAACGGCCGGTGCGCCGCTCGCCACGCAGTTCCTCCACCAGGCGCCACCCCTCTTCGCCCAGCAGGCGGATGACGATCTCCCGGTCGGAGAAGGAGGTGTAGTTGTAGGGGATTTCGCGGATGCGCTCGGCGGACATGGAATACGGCTCGGGGGGTTCGGGGGAACAGGCCGGGAATTTTACCGTTCGGGCCCGATGTGGCTCAAATTCAACCTTTTCCATCAAAGGGATATGAGAATGCTGCGAGGCAGCATTCTAGTCCCATTCCTGCGCGTAAAATGCCGGCAATTCCGTTCCCGGCCCTTTTCATGATCTCGCTGCTCATCGTCGCCCACGGCAATCTGGGCGACAGCCTCATCCAATGCGCCACCTACGTCCTGGGCAAGCGGCCCGAGGCCCTGGAAAACCTGGACCTGTCCGCCTGCGACGACCCCAACGAGATGTTCGCCCGCGCCCAGGCGCGCATCAACGAGTTCGATCAGGGCGACGGCGTGTTGATCCTGACCGACGTCTATGGCGCCAGCCCCTGCAACACCGTGTGCAAGATCCTGCGAAATCGCGAAATCGAGGCCATCGCCGGCGTGAACCTGCCCATGCTGCTCAAGGCCCTGACCTATCGCGACCAGGGCATGGCGACACTGGTGGAAAAGGCCGTGGCCGGCGGCCAGTCCGGCATCTTCAACGTCCACTCGGAGCCGGCCCGTGCCTGAACGCGAAATCGAGATCATCAACAGGCTGGGCCTGCACGCCCGCGCTTCCGCCAAGCTCACCCAGACCGCCGGCCAGTTCCAGTGCGAAGTCTGGCTGTCCCGCAATGGCCGTCGGGTCAACGGCAAGAGCATCATGGGGGTGATGATGCTGGCCGCCGCCCGGGGCACCACCATCAAGCTGGAAACCAGCGGGCCGGATGCGAACGAGGCCTTGGGCGCCCTGGTGGCGCTGATCGAGGACAAGTTCGGGGAGGGGGAATGAGGCAGAGGCAAGGGACAAGGGGCAAGGAGCAAGGAAAATCGGCGAGCCGGGGCCTTCTATTCCTTGCCCCTTGTAACTTGCCCCTTGCGCCTGCCGTTTCTTTCGGAGGGCGCCATGTCGTTTAGCCTGCACGGTATCGGCGTCTCCGGCGGCTACGCCATCGGTCGGGCCCAATTGTTCTCCCACGAGCGACTGGAGGCGCCCCACTACGTCCTGCGTCCGGAACACCTGGACGCGGAAGTGGCCCGCTTCGCCCAGGCGGTGGAGTCCATTCGGGCGGAACTGCTGGCCTTGCAGACCCACATCCCGGAGGGCGCGCCCCAGGAACTCTCGGCCTTCATCGAGGTGCATGCCCTCATCCTTTCCGACTCCATGTTGTCGGAAGTGCCCAAGCGTCTGATCCGGGCGGAACACTGCAATGCCGAATGGGCCCTGGCCCGGCAGACCGAGGCCCTCATCGCCCAGTTCGAATCCATCGACGACGACTACCTGCGGGAGCGTCGCCACGATGTGCGTCAGGTGGCCGACAAGGTGCTCAAGGCCCTCATGGGCCATCCCGGCCACGCCCCCCTGAAGGCCGCCGACGAGGGCGAAAGCATCCTGGTGGCCCATGACCTTTCCCCCAGCGACATGGTGCTGTTCAAGCGCCATACCTTCGCCGGCTTCATCACCGACCTGGGCGGTACCACCTCCCACACCGCCATCCTGGCCCGCAGCCTGAACCTGCCCTCGGTGATGGCGCTGCACAACGCCCGCGCCATGATCCGCGAGGGAGATTGGCTCATCGTCGACGGCGTGGCCGGCGTGGTCATCGTCGCCCCCGACGCGGCCATCCTGGATGAATACCGGTTGCGCCGGAACCAGTGGCTGCTGGAACAGAAGAAGCTGCGGCGCCTCAAGTCCAGCCCATCCACCACGCTGGATGGCGAGCATGTGGATCTGATGGCCAACATCGACCTGCCCTCGGATGTCGGCCAGGCCCTGGGCGAAAACGCCACCGGCATCGGCCTGTTCCGCAGCGAATTCCTGTTCCTCAATCGGGATGACCTGCCCGGCGAGGAGGAACAGTTCGAGGCCTATCGCAGTGTCGCCCGGGAAATGGGCGGACGCCCCGTGGTGATCCGCACCCTGGACGTGGGCGCCGACAAATCCGTGCGTTGGATGGAGGAAAGCAGCGTCAACCCGGCCCTGGGCCTGCGCGCCATCCGCCTGTGCCTGGCGGAACCCCAGATCTTTCTCACCCAGATCCGCGCCCTTTACCGGGCCAGCCACTACGGCAAGATCCAGATCCTGTTGCCCATGCTCGCCAGCCTGACGGAACTGGACCAGGCCCTGGCCCTGATCGGCGCGGCCCGGGGCAGCCTGAAGGTCGGCGATATTCCTTACGATCCGACCACCCCGATCGGCGGCATGATCGAGATTCCCGCCGCCGCCCTGGCCGCCGAGTGGTTCGCCAGGAAACTGGATTTCCTTTCCCTGGGCACCAACGATCTGATCCAGTACACCCTGGCCATCGATCGCACCGACGACGCCGTGGCCCACCTCTATGACCCCCTGAACCCGGCGGTGCTGAACCTCATCGACCATACCCTCAAGGTCGGCAGGAAGCAGGGCAAGCCGGTCTCGGTGTGCGGCGAGATGGCCGGCGATGCCCGCCTGACCCGGCTGTTGCTGGGCATGGGCCTGACCCACTTTTCCATGCATCCGGCCCACATCCTGTCGGTCAAGCAGCAGGTGATGCGCAGCCACAGGGGGGAACTGGCGCCCCTGGCGAAAAAGCTGCTGCGCGCGGGCCGCCCGGAGCGCATCCTGGAAATCCTGGAGCGCATCAACGCCTGATGGCGGCGGCGGCCGCTAAAGATTACCCGCCGGCCGGTCGATATTACTTTTGACATAGCCCCTCACCGAGGTCTTGATGGCAGCAATCGGGATTCAGGCGGATGAAAATCCTCACGCCGATGGGAAACGCCTCTACCTCTGCCCCGCGGGCGTGCCGGAAGTCCATGAGACGGCCCGTCAACTCAGCCATTTCGGCTATGCGACCCGCCTGTTCGACGACCTGAGCGGCCTGCTGGAGGGCGTCCGGGAAACCCCGCCGGCCGGCGTATTGATGGATTGCGGCGCCCTCCGCCGCCACCCCGAGATGGCAAACCAGGCGGTACGGGCCATGGCCGCGAGCATTCCGCTCGCCTGCATGTCGAACCACGGTGACATCGGATCGCGACTGGAAGCCGTGCGCATGGGCTGCAGGGCCTACTTCACGCGCCCCCTGGACATCGCCAGCCTGCTGGACACCCTGGATCGGCTCACCGCGCCACCCCGGGCCGAGGCGGGCAAGGTGCTGATCGTCGACGACTCCCCCTCCCTGGTGGCGTTCTACGCGGCCCACCTGAGCGACGCGGGCTTCGTCACCCAGACCGTCACCGACCCCATGAAAACCCTGGACGCCCTGGCCGACACTTCACCCGAGCTCATCCTGCTGGACATGAACATGCCCGGCGCCAGCGGCCAGGAACTGGCCCGGGTGATCCGCCAGCAGGATGCCTATCTCTCCATCCCCATCGTTTTCCTGTCGGCGGAAAGCGATGTCGGCCGCCAGCGCGAAGCCATGAGCACGGGCGGCGATGAATTCCTGCAGAAGCCCATCGAGCCCGAGCACCTGATCTCCGCGGTGCGCAGCCGCGTCATCCGTTACCGGGCCCTGCGCGCGCTGATGGTGCGGGACAGCCTCACCGGCCTGCTCAACCACACCAGCTTCAAGGAACGTCTCCGCGCCGAGGTGGCGCGAACGAAGCGCCTGAACAAGGTGCTGACGGTGGGGATGATCGATATCGACCACTTCAAGCAGGTGAACGACAGCCATGGACACCCCGCCGGCGACCGGGTGATCAGGAATCTGTCCCGCCTGCTCAAGCAGCGCCTGCGCGGCGCCGACGTGATCGGCCGTTACGGCGGCGAGGAATTCGCCATCGTCCTGGTGGACACGGCGATCGAGGCCGCGGTCGGCGTGGTCGACCACATACGCAAAAGTTTCGCGGCCCTGGAACAGCAAGCCGGAGAAAGCGTGTTCCGCTGCACCTTCTCGGCGGGGCTGGCCCAGTCCCCGCCGCGCATGGACGCGGATTCGCTCATCCAGGCCGCCGATGAGGCGCTTTACCAGGCCAAGCATGACGGGCGGAACCGGGTCCGCGCCGCGCCCTCGCGGGCCGACTGACCGTTCGGCGGACGCGCTCCGCGCCCCCCGCGGAAGGCGGCTACAGCAGGAAGCGGGCCCAGACCCGATTGCCCGTCCCGGAAAACACCAGGTCGGAACACAGGCCCCGGACCAGGGCGATGCCGCGCCCATGGGGTCGGGTGACGTTCGTCGCCAGATCCGCGTCCCGCAACAGGGCTTCATGGTCGAAACCCGGGCCGCTGTCGGTCACGTCGATGTCCAGAACGGCCCGCCCCTCATCCTCGTGCATCAGGAAGGACAGCCCGATGCGGCCGGCGGTCAGCGCGGCGAGGCCCTCGGCCCGATGCTGCATGTAGATTTCAAAGCCGCCGATCAGATTCTTGGTGGCCGAGTCCAGGCCGAGCAGGCCATGGTCCAGGGCGTTGTTGAACAACTCCGAAATGATCAGAAACAGCGTGCCCTGATGCGGCTTGAGCGCGTCCACCTGGGTCATGAAGCCCAGCACGGCGGGCACCACATCGATGTAGCGCAATTCCGGCGCGCTGAAGGCGAGATTGAGTTGCCATTCCGCCACATGCCCCTGATGGACGGGCATCGGCGCGGCGAAGCGCGGGATGCGGCGGCGCTCGATCAGCATGGTGACCAGCATGCAGGAAATATCGTCGCGCCCGGCGCGGCCGGCGAGATGCCGGTTCAGGCCGTCGCGCAGGACGGCGAAACGCCGTTGCGGATCGTCGGCGCCGACCAGCAGATCCAGCGTGCCGCCCAGGCCCAGCCAGCGCCCCTCGGGGTCTTCGGCTTCCACCAGGCCATCCGAGCACAAGACCAGTTGTCCGGGTTCATGGAACACCACAGTTTCCGTCGTGCCGGAGAACAGCCCGTCGGGCAGGATGCCCAGGGGGGGATGGTTGGAAGCCCACTGCATGGACACCTTGCCGTCCAGGGTCACGAAGGCCGCGTCCGGATTGCCGCCATTCCAGACTTCCACGGTCTGGTTGCGCGCGTCCACGCTGGCCAGGCTGGCCGCCACGAAGCGGTCCGCCGGAAGCAGGGCCTTGAGCTTGCGGTTGAGCTCCTCGGCGATGGAGGACAGGGGAAAACCCTTCGCCGTCATGCTGTAGAACGCCTGGGTGAGGGGCATGGCGGAAAGGGCGGCGGACAGGCCATGGCCGGCCGCATCCGCCAGCATCACGTTGAGCACCTCGCCCGGCCCGCGGGCGGCGCACAGCAAATCGCCGCTGAAGGTGTCCGCGGGCAGGTTGAAGGACTGGATCATCGGATCCCGCAAACCTTCGGCATCGGTGAGGCGTTCCATGACGTGGGCGCCGAGCCGGGACTGTTCCTCGGCCTCCAGGCGCCAGGATTCCAGTTCCGCGATATAGCCGAGTTCCTTCTGCTGCAGCGCCAGCAGGCGCGCATAGGCGTCGAGTTTCGCCAGCAGCAGCCGGGGCGAGGCGGGTTTCACCAGGTAATCGTCGCCGCCGGCTTCCAGGCCAGCCACGATGTCCCCCATGCCATCCTGGGCGGAATGGAAAATGATGGGGGTCCACTTCTCCGTGGGCAGGGCGCGTATCCGTCGCACCGCCTCGATGCCGTCCATGCCCGGCATCATGATGTCCATGAACACCAGGTCGGGCGATTCCGCCTGGAACAGCGCCACTGCGGAGCGCCCATCGCCGGCCAGGATGGGGACGTGGCCGGCGCGCCGGATCAGGATCTCGAGTTGTTTGGCGTTGCTGGGCGAGTCATCGGCGATGAGTATTTTCAGGCTCGCGCCGGACACGGATTCAGGCTTTCACGGAAAACAGCTTGCCGAAGTTGGCGATGTCCAGCACCTGCTTCACCGTTCCCTGGAGACCGGCGAGCACCACGTTCTTGCCCGTCGCCTCGGCCTTTTCCCGCAACAGCAGCAACATGCCTAGGGCGGAACTATCCAGATAATCCACGGCGCGGAAATTGATCTCGATTTCGCGGATGCCCGACTCACCCAGGGCATTCTCGTAGGCCGCCCGGAAATCCCGGTGGGAATGGAAGTCGAAACGTCCGTTGAGACTCAGGGTGGCCTTGTTACCCTCCACCGCGCTCGCGATTTGCATGGTTTGCTCCGTGCTTGCTGTCATTGCCTCAATATCGGCGCGTTTTCCGATCTCTTTAGCGTGAACGTTTCAGGTTCAATTCTTGCGCCCCACGCGGTCGAGAATCCGCGCGGCGATGTCCGGCAAGGGCACGACTTCCATCGCCGCCCCCAGTTCGACGGCCGCCTTGGGCATGCCATAGACCACGCAACTGGCCTCGTCCTGAGCGATGGTATGGGCGCCGGCGTGGCGCATGGCCAGCATCCCCTGGGCGCCATCCTTGCCCATGCCGGTGAGGATCACCCCCACGCCATGGGGGCCGAGCACCCGGGCGGCGCTCTGAAACAGGACATCCACGGAGGGCCGGTGCCGGTTCACCGGCTCCGCCCTGGACAGCTCGGTGTAATAAAAGGCGCCGCTCTTCCTGACCAGCAAATGGGAATGACCCGGCGCGACATAGGCGTGGCCGGGCAGCACCCGTTCGTTGTGCTCCGCCTCCTTCACGGTCATGGCCGAAAGCCCGTCGAGGCGGGCGGCGAAGGATGCCGTGAAGGACTCGGGCATGTGCTGGGTGATGAGCATGCCCGGTGAGGAGGCGGGCATGCGCATGAGGCATTCCTTCAGGGCTTCGGTGCCGCCGGTGGACGAGCCCACGCAGATCACTTTCTCCATGGTGTGGAGAAACTGGCCGGCCAGGGGCCTGGGCGCGCTGGGCGCCGCCTGGTTGAGCGCGTGGCGGCGAACGTGGGCGCTGGCGGCGGCGCGGATCTTGTCGCCAATTTCGAGGGAGAGTTCGTTCATGCCCTCGGGCACCCCCAGGCGGGGCTTGGTGATGAAGTCCACGGCGCCCAGTTCCAGGGCCTTGAGGGTGACCTCGTTGCCTTGCTCGGTGTGGGAAGACACCATGACCACCGGCATGGGCCGCAGGCGCATGAGCTTCTCCAGGAACTCAAGGCCGTTCATGCGGGGCATTTCCACATCCAGGGTCAACACATCCGGATTGACCTGCTTGATGAGATCCCGCGCCGCGACCGGATCCGGGGCCTGGGCCACCACCTCCATATCGGCCTGGGCGTTGATGATTTCCTTCATCACGCTCCGGATCAGCGCGGAGTCGTCGATGATCAGGACCTTGATTTTCGACATCGCGTCAAGTTTAGGTTTGTCAGGGAGAAACACCCTCAGGAGAACAGCTCCACATCGCCGGCGATGGGGGTCGTTCTGAGACGCTGGCCATAGTCCTTCTCCCGATCGATGATGGTGTTGTTGTGCACGGACTTGAGCTTGCGCACCATGACCCGGCCGGAGGCGGGATAGAAATAGACCTTGCGCGGATACGGGCCCTTGAGATCATCGGCCACCACGCGAATGCGCTCGGTGCGGAGATAATCCAGGACGAATTCGCTGTTCATCTCGCCGATATTCACCGTGGTGAAGCCCCGCAGCACCGCCGCGCCGCCGAACACCTTGGCTTCCAGCCGGTTCCGGTTCGCGCCCAGCTTGACCAGCTGGTTCACCAGCACTTCCATGGCGTAGCCGCCATAGCGGGCGGAACTGGACAGCATGTCGTGCTGGTCGCCGCCACCTTCCGGCAGCATGAAATGGTTCATGCCGCCGATGCCGGTCCTGGGATCGCGGATGCAGGCCGCCACGCAGGAGCCCAGCACCGTCACCAGCAGCATGTCGCGGCCGGTGACGTAATACTCCCCGGGCAGGATCTTCGCCGCCTCAGTATTGAAGTTGCGGTCGAAATAGTGATTGGGGGCGAGAACTTCCTCGAAGCCGGGACGGCTCACTTGGCCCCCCTCGCCTCGACATGCTCGTACACCGTCTGTCCCCGCAGCCGGAACAGGTCGGTGGCGTGGTACAGGGCCTCGGAATGACCGACGAACAGCAAGCCGTCCGGCTTCAGCAGGGGCTTCATCTTTTTCAGGATGGCGTACTGGGTCGGCTTGTCGAAATAGATCATCACGTTGCGACAGAAGATGGCGTCCAGCGGCTGGCGAATCGACCAGACGCCGTCGAGCAGATTGAGGCGGAAGAACTTCACCATGGCCCGCAATTCCGGCTTTACCTTGGCCATCCCCGTCCTGTCGCCGGTTCCCTTGTGGAAAAACTGCCGCTGCTGGACCTGGGAAAGCTTGCTCAGCCGCTCCAGGGGATAGATGCCATCGGCCGCCTTCTTCAGCACGCTGGTGTCCAGGTCCGAGGCCAGCACCTCCACCGGCGCATCGAATCCGCCCAGGGCCTCCACCGCCGTCATGGCGATGGAGTAAGGCTCTTCCCCGGTGCTGGACGCGGAACTCCAGATGGTGATGGGCCGGTCGCGCCGGGTTTTCAGGAAATCCTTCAGGATATGGAAGTGGTGCGCCTCGCGGAAGAAATCCGTGAGGTTGGTGGTGAGGGAATTGACGAAAGCCTCCCACTCGTCCGCATGCCCGGTCCGGATCAGGGCCAGGTAATCCTGGAAGCTGCGCTGGCCCGTGGCCCGAAGGCGCCGGGCGAGGCGGCTGTAAACCATGTCTTCCTTGGCGTCGGACAGAGCGATCCCGGCGTGATCGTAGATCATCTTGCGGACTTCCTCGAAGTCCCTGTGGGAAAACGCGAATTCCCGCTGGAGCGCGCCCGCCTCGGCCATGTTCAGAACTCCTCCCACTCATCCTCCGATCTGGATGGGGGCGGGGAAGCGATCCTGCGCATGGCGCGCTCGGGCGCGGGCAGGGCGGCGCGCTCGGCGAA
>WBZL01000408.1_pt1 | contig 48331 bp, 44 predicted proteins | sample 5204291 | NCBI WGS metagenome assembly WBZL01 (sample SAMN12344345, study PRJNA552823) | activated sludge metagenome | biome: Activated sludge suspended growth; feature: Nitrification reactor; material: Wastewater; isolation source: activated sludge from nitrification reactor of wastewater... | reverse complement strand
ACAGGAGATTGTCCCTCAGCACATGAGAAACGGGATCGGCGGGCGACGAATGGTGCTTCGCCTCCGGCCCGGGCCCATGCCCTGCCTGCTGACCATGCTGGTGATGCCCGCCGAGAGACGGCATGGCCTGTCCCGCCACACTTGTGGTGACCACTCGCACCTTCTGTGCTGCAGCCAGGCGCGCGTCCTCCTCCGTTAATCGCGCGTGCTCCGCATCCTCCGGCCCCTGCAGTAACCAACCCGGCACATGCGCCAGTTCATCGACGCCGGCTCGAACGGCATGCCGGAAATCGGCCGCCGTTTCCACATGCGCCGTCACCTGAAGCCCGGCCGCATGCGCCCTCGCCACAATGCCCGGCACCAGCGCAGGATGGAGCCCCTGTCGATGATGGCCGGGCCTGACCTCTACCGATCCGCCATCGTCCTCGGAATGGACCAGGTACAGTTTGAGAAAGTCCGGGCGACCGCTCATGATCACCGGCCACTTGGACTCCACCTCTGCCTCGGTGTCGACCACCACGTACGACCGGTTTTCAAACCAACCCCGTTCGATCGGCCCGACCACCGGTTCATACCGAGCGACACGTAACACATCTTCATACAAGGCCACGGGATGCCCGCCGCGTCCGGTGAGACCGGCATGCGCAAAGATGGCATCGAGACTGGTCGGCACATTGACGGCGTGTCGGATCTGCAGGGCAAAGTCCCGCACGTCGTTGGGATTCTTCACGTAAAACACCCCGTCCTGCAGATACCGGCGTGCGACCTCCTGCACATTCCACGGCCCTTCGACGTTATGATTGTGCGCCTCGCCGAATGGTGGGACCATGTAGAGGCCGGAGAGATCCACGGTCTCGACGGGCCCTGGCGGGAGCTGTCGAGTCAGCCGTCCCTGGACCGAATACCAGGTATCCGGCTGAAACTGTTCCCCGTCGAACCACCGGCCGTTGACGAAGGCATAGGGCTTGGCCGACGGCGCAGCCGGAGTCGCAGCTCCGCCCGCGCAACCGGCTGCCAGCACCAACAGCAGCGGCACAAGCAGACCTACCATGGCATTCGTGCCGCGCATGATGAGGGCCGCGAATCCGCTGCCGGCCCTTTGTGGCTCCATGTCTCTCTTCCTCATAGGCTGAGATTCATTTCGTGCGTCTTGTTGCTCTGGACCAGCCGGTCCAGCGAGGCGCGAAACACCCGCAGGCTGCCGCGGCCGATCTTCGTCCCCTCCAAGCGGCCGTCTTCCACCCAGCGATAAATGGTCCACCGGCTCACCGCCAACACATCTGCCGCTTCTCCGACACGCAAGAGTTGCTTGTTCATGGCAATCTCCTTTGAAGTACGTGCGCGAGCCGCAGCCATCGACGCTGCCGCCCGCGCCACAGGGTTAAAACAATCCCAAGGTCACACCACCGTAGATCGCGCGACCATAGCCGGCAAAGAAGGCCGCTTGGTTCGCCGCCTGTCCATACGTCTCCCCGCTCAACACTTGACCGGAGGCCGCATACTTTTTGTCTGCGATATTGTCGACTTCGAGGTAGAACTTGGCGAACCGGAACCATTTGTTGTTCGACAGCTCGAAGTTCTTGTGCACGTTCACATTGGCAATCATGTAGGAGGGAATGCCGAACGTGTTGCTGTTGTTCAAGAAGTAGCTGTTGTAGTAGCTGCCCTCGACCCAGGCGCCCCACCCCGTGGCCTCGTGATCGTAGGCGATCTTCGAGTTCAGCACGTCGGTCGGCACATTGGGTACCTTTTTCCCGTCGCGCACCAACGTCGACGTTGCCGTGATATCGTTGAAGTTGATGTACCGCGCATCGATATGCGTATAGGCGCCGGAAAGCCTCAGCCCCGACAGCGGCCGCCAGTCGTAAAATACTTCGACTCCGCGATACTCGGACGAATCGGCGTTGGATGAAAAGGCGCGCTGAGTCGACTGGTTGGTCACGGAGATGATTTCGTCTCGATAGAAGGTCCAGAATCCGACCAACTGCATGAAGAAGGTCTTGGTGATCTTGCCTTCGGTGCCGATTTCGAAATTGACGTTCTTTTGCGGTTTCAGATTGAAGTTCGTCCCCGGGTTGCCGTCGATTCCGGTCGTCAATTGGCTCAACTGGGGAATCCCGTATCCGGTCGACGCGCGCACCCAATGCCGCGCCGCGTCGGACGGCCGCCACGAGAGCGACATTTCGGGCGCCCAGTTCCAGAACGACCGCTCGGCGCCGGTCCGTGAGGTCGAGGCCACATTGCCCACGCCGTACGAATGGTTGGCCGCCTGCACGCTCAGCAGCGACTGTTCCATGCCGAGACCGGCGGCCAAGGTCCATTTGGGGACCACTTCCAGTTCCTCGCGGACCCGACCGCCGATATTGCGGATCGTCGCGCGGCTGTTTTGCAACAGGAGGCCCCGCGTACCGAATCCATCCGCGAGATTTTGAAAGCTGTTGCCTTCCTGCTCCATATTGTTCACGAAGAAGCCCACATAACTGCGCAACGGCCGATCGAGCAACCGGCCGTCGTGCCGCAAATCGGCATAACTCTTAAAATTCGGATTGATGTTGTCGCTGATCGTCGTGAAAGTCTGATTGATGTCCTTCACGTCATAGTCGCCTTCGATCGTCAGCACCGTATTCGCATCGATCTGCCGCTCGTAGATGCCGCCGATGATGGTCCGTCGATCCAACCGCCGCTGCGCCAGCCGCTCGGACTGGTTACATCCGTTCGATTGATTGTTGAACACACAGGTGGCGCTGCCGCCGGCCTGCCGGTCATCCGTATGGAACTGACTCTGTGTCAATCGGGTCGGAACCCGGGCATCCAGGAAATTCGTGATGGCTTTGAAATAGAAATTTTGCTTATCGTCGATCTTGAACCGCATGTTCAGGTTGATCGTCTGGGTGCTGTAGTTGCTGTTCCGGATATACCCGTCTTCCGCCACGTTGCTGGCGAACAGCGAGATATCCAGATTCTCGTACTGTTTGCCGATCGCAAAGGCCTGCTTGTGGTACCCGTAGGAACCGCCCGAGAGAAACGTTTCGAAGCCGTTAATGTCGCTGCCGCGCCTGGTGCGGAAGTGCACCATGCCGCCGAGCGCATAGTTATCGTAGAGAGACGAAGATGCGCCTCGCGTAACTTCCACACTACGCATGAACCAGGGGTCGTGGATATCCAACCGCGATAATCCGTCCGATTGCGTCTGGATAAATCCGTCTTCATACATCTTGACGTCGCGCACGGCGAAGGTGGTTTTCGCGCCCTGACCGCGAATCATCATGCTGAAGTCGCGCGGGCCGTTCGCCTGCCGCATGACCACACCGGGCAACGACTCCATGGACTCTTTCATCGTCCGGGTCGGCTGCGAGTCCGTTTCCGACTGTTCGGTGGAGGAGAGCGTGATACCTTCCGGCCGCCGCTGGATCCGGTTGCTGACGATGCTCACGTCGGACAACTCATACTGCGGGATCGGTTCTGCCGCGGTCGCCGCGGGCGCGCCCGACACCTCCGCCGCCGGTTGAACCGGTGTCACCGGAGACACCACCGCCCCCTCGGCCGGTTGCTGCTGGATTTCCTCCAATTCATGAAGAATTTTCTGGAGCTGATCCCGGAGATCGCGCTCCCGCGCGCTTTTCTCCACGACGGCTCCGGCCGCCTGATCCTCCTGGGCATACGAGGTGGCAACGGTCACCGGCGCGGCCGCCAACAAGGCACTACATACAAAGGCATGAAGTCTGAATAAATCCTGACGGGCCCACATACACATCCTCCCGGCACAACGGTGCACACGACAGCAGAGATGAACCCCTCCCGCCCCTGTCTGAACGGACGAGAAGAGTGGCTAGACCGTCTAGCAATATAAAAAGGGAATTAGGACTGAACGGGTGGTGCACGCGAGGCGGCAGGCAAACCCGCACCGCCCCCGATCACACTGTAGCCGCTTTCAACAAGCGGGGCAGCCACCAGAAACGGCTGCAGGAGAAGAGCCACAGGGCCGGCATCCGAGGTCGGATTGGCCTGACAAGCCCAGGCACACAAGCCGGAGTGCGACACCGTGCCGCCATGATGATGGGCGGCCGGTCTCGGGTCGGCATGATCGACAACGCAGGTAACAGACAACAGCGCCAGGACCAGGTAGAGTCCTGCGAGCGCGGCCGCACATCGGAGAAATGTTGCCTCTCTGCGCATCATGGCATCAAACTCTGCACAGCACGAACCGCATGAGGGGCATCCCAGTCGCGCGGGCCGACGGCCCGCCCGATCAGGGTGCCTTGTGGATCGATGAACACGGTCGTCGGAAGCGCCCGCACCAGGTATGCATGGGACACGTCCTGATCGTCGTCGAACAACACCGGTACCTGCACCTTCATGTTCGCGAGAAACTGTGCAATCCCGTCCCGCTGTTGATCGGTCGTAATCGTCAACAGGGCGAACCGCTCGGGATCCAACTGCTGACGTAGGCGCCCGAGCGCCGGCATCTCGTCCTTGCAGGGTCCGCACCAGGTGGCCCAGAAATTGATCACGACGACCTTGCCCTTCAAGTCAGCCAGGTGCACCCGCGAACCATCCAGAGCGGTCAGCGCGAACGGCGTCGCCACCGTGCCGGTCCCGACTCGCCCGATTTTCAGTACTGCCAGGGGATCCTCCGCCGACGCAGAGCCTGCCGCCAGCCAAACGGCGAGGACCAGCAGCAGGCCGCGTGTTACGTTACCGCACATCGTGAGCACTCACACCGATTTATCTAGCCGTTTCGGCCGCCACGGTGGCGGGCGTCAATCGCACGGTCTGCGTCACAAGTTTATGACCGGGCATGGCATGTTCCATCCAGGCCATGGCAAAGACACCCTGCCGGTTGACCGCCACCACCGGCGTCTGACTCTTTCGTTCATTCAGCTTGCGCGGAGTCGTGAACGCGGTCCCCCGGTCGGTCGAGACACTTATCACTACATCGCGCTTCACCGGCCCCTGCTCCTCCCAGATCACGACCAGCCGCCCCTCCGGATCGACCGCAATCTGCGGATGATCCGGGAAGGTGTTCTTGGAGACATTCAACTGCCGCTTCGGTGAAAACGTACGGCCTCGATCGTCGGAATAGGCTACATACACGGCGGGGATTTCCTCGGTGCCTTCGGTGTACCACACGACGTACACACGTCCGTGCCGGTCCACGCCCATGGAGGCCGGCCGATGCGGACAAGCCGGAAACACCCACTTATCATGACCGACGATCACGGGTGCCTCAAACGTCTCGCCGTGATCGACCGATCGCGCGACCACGGTTTCCCGCACATTCCCTTCGAAAATTTTCCGCCAGGCCACGTAGACCATGCCATCTGGACCGCTGGCCAGCGCCGTGCGGCAGCAGACGCAGGTCCCCTCGTCCACCTTGAGATTCTTCGTGATGGTTTCGCCGCGATCCAACGACCGCGCGACATAGGTGCCCGGCTCCTTCTTCCCTTCACGCCCGTCGATCCAGGAGAGGTGCAGGCGGCCATCCGCATCGCGGTGGAGCGCATCGAAGGTATGTTGAATGACCCCCGTGTCGTCATTGACCAGGATCGACGGCTGGAACGTCTTGCCGCCATCGGTCGAGCGACTCAACCGCAGCTCCGTCGCAAACGGTTGTTGCGGAGTAGCTTTCGGATGCGCCAATCCCCAGGTGACAAACACGTCGTCCCCCTGAACGACAAGCGCCGGCGCTTCCTGTCGCCAATACGGCACGTCTTCCGGACGATTGATGCGCACCGGCGCGCCCATCGGCCCGCCCGGCTCCGTACTGCGCGCGTACAGGACCGACCGGACATCTTTGTTCTCTTCCATCCAGGCCAGCGATACGGTGCCGGCGTCGTCGATCTGTACCGACGGGCCCACCAGGCTTTTCACCTTATGCTCGGTGATGACCTTGGGACCAAGCTCGCCGGGTAGAGCCGTCTCCGCCAGGGCCGGCGACGTCATCGGAAACAGCCCGAGCATCAGCCCCGCGCACAAGACCTGCCTACCTCGTCCCGGTCTCGGCATCGTTCGTCGACCTCGTATGCTCTGGATCATGATGCTCCCCCGTTGACGCGTGAATAGAGACCGCACATCCTGTTGCGTCCCTCAGGCCCCCGGCGTGAACAATTGGAAATATTTGGTCACGCCGAACGTGTAGCTGGTCGCCTGCGCAAGATTGTTGTTGGCATCCCGATAGAGGGGGACTTGCGCATAAAAATAGGCTTGCCACGTATCCCCAATATTGAACAACACACCGGGCGCCGCGCCGAACCAGGAAGAGCCGGTGTTGGGAATCCCACGGTCCAGGATCGGCCCCGACCCGATGCTCGCACTCAGACTGTCGTGCGTCATGTAGCGGTAGTTCACTTGCGCCGTGAACACCAGCCAGGGCAACGTCACCAGATTGAAACCGCCGTTGACGATGTATTCATCGCCGAACTGATAGCCGTCATTGTTCTTGAACGTATGCCGGTAGCTCGCGAACACAAATTGATTCAACCGGTGAGGGAGAATTTCGTAGGACTGGTACATCGTTCCCACCAGCCCGAATTGCCCGCGACCCAGCTGACCTGCCGGCTCCAACACTCCGCCCAGGTTGTCGGTCTGCCGATAGTCGCCGGTCGGCAATTCCGTCCCGACCCCGAAGACCAGCATGTTCTTCAGCGAAGCCAGGACATTGTATTTCGCCATCACCCGGATATCGCCGATACCCTTGTCGGAAAAACGGCTGAGGTCCTCATTCTGTCCCTGGTGAAAGTGGTAATGCTCATGCCGGCGCGTCATATAGGGCAAGGTGACCTGCAAGCCGAACCGATCGGTCACGCCATAGTTGAAATCCAACGCGAAGGAATTCGTATAGGTCGACCGCTCGTTGTGGTGGTTGGGAATGATGCGCCGCCCGATCTGGTCGGCCTCGGCGATCAGGCCGGTCGACCCGCTGGGTAGATTCATGGGCGTATAACTGTAGATAAAATTCATGGTCAGCAGACCGGCTTGCGGCACCTGCTGTTGAGAACCGATCGTCACGAAGCAACTGACGGCACCGCAGGCAGCGTGGGCGGAGGGGAGCGACGCCACCGTCCCGACAGCCACTGTCACGATGCCAAGCACTGATATCAACAATCTTCTCCTGAGAGCCCGCATCACGCACAATCCTTTCTTCCATCACGGACGATGAGATGGGTCGCGCTCGGAGAAACCTCCGGCGGAGCCACCACGGTTGATCGAGGAACACGATGAACGAGGAATACGAGTTAGGACCGGGAGGAGTCGGGAGGGCCCCGTGAGGTCCACAGGGCACGGGATTGGATCGACAACGAATCGAACCGGATGTCATCGATCAGGGTGACGAAGGGGATTGTGACAGGAACCCACTCCGGCATTGATTCAAGATCTTGTCCCGCCGCGCACATCCAAGAGCAGACCACAGTCCCGTGCACACCGGATTCGTGATGGGCATGCTGCGACAGGTGCTCGAGCATGTGCGGATACACCACCCCCTGAAGCGCCAAGAAGGCGCAGGCCAGCAGGAGCGGCATCGCGGTATGTCGTAATCGGGTCATCATGATCAGTGCAAGGAGGCCGCCTTCACTGGGGTGGCGTGCTGAATCCGGCCGACGATCTGTTGGATTTTTTCCTCCGTCAGCAGCCCGCCCTTGATGTACTCCTGCACCACCCCCTGCCGGTCGATAAACACGCTGACCGGCAGGCCGAACACGCCATACTGATTGGCCACCTGATTCTCGCGGTCGAGCAGCACCGGGAACGTGTGCTTGTATTGTTGAATGTGCTCGCGCACCTTGGCTTCGTCTTCCAACTCGTTGACGGCTAGCACCACGAAGTCCTTGTCGCGGAGTTGGTCGTAGACCGTCTGCATCGCCGGCATTTCAGAGGTGCAGGGCTTGCACCAGGTCGCCCAAAAGTTCACCAACACAATTTTCCCCCGGTACTGCTCCAGACTGTGCGCTTGGCCGTGGAGATCCGTCAGCGTAAACCCCTCGGCGGGCATGCCGGCCGCCGGAGGCCGTGAGCCCATCGCCAAGGCCGAGCCGACCAGCATCGACAGGAGCAGGGCCGTCACCAACAGCTGCCGCAGCAGGCCCGATGCCCTATTCGTCGATCCCCAACAGGCCTGTGATGGCGCCTGCATGCTGAGTGCTCCCCGCTCGCCTTACCGGTTCAGGCTGTAACTGACCGGCAGATGCAATACGACCATCGGCGCCGTCAACTCATGCTTCATGTGCAGAGGACAGGCTCGCCGGACCGCTTCCATCGCCGCTTGATCCAACGACTCATGACCGGAGCTTTTCACGACTTCCACATCCTTGAGTTGGCCGTCGTTGCGGATGGAGACCTTGAGGACTACTTTGCCTTCCCATCCGTTCAGTCGCGCCGTGCTGGGGTAATGTCTCAACTCGATGATGCGGCGATGCAACGATTCGGCCAACCACCCGTAATCGGCCTTGGCGGCAGGCCTGGCAACAGCGGCCTGAGCCACGACCTGATGTTCGCGCAATGTGGACGGATCAGGCTCAGTCGGCACGGGCGCGGTCGGCACCACCACGGCCTCGACCGGCGCCGGAGGCGCAGAGACGGGCTCACTGACCGCAGCAACCACCGGCTCGGCCGCAGGCGCGGAAGGTGCCGGGGTCGGGGGCACCTCGACCGCTTCGACCGCCGGAGCGCTACGCACCACCGGGGCACTGGCCGTCACCACGGGTTCCTGAACCGTTTCCACCACCGCCGGTGCACTGACGACCGACTGGGCCTGATAGGTCTGGGCCGTGACTGGAGCCGCTTCCATCACCTGCTGTTCAACCACTGCGGTCACTTCCCGCTGCACTTCGGCAGGGGCGGACGCCTGCACCACAGGCTCCGTCTGGTGAATCTGCTGCGGCTCGACGGGCTTCGCCTGCATCTGAACGATTTCCTGCTTCGGCTGGGTCTGTTCCTGTGGGCGAACGGCCTCGACCACCGGCTGCGGTTCCCGCTGCACCACCCGCTCCACAGGCTGTACGACACGTTGAACCGGTTGCGGCTCGATTCTGGTTTCGACCTGGCGTTGAACAGGTTGCGGCGGCGGCGGAACGGCACGGACCGGCTCAGATCGTGGTTTCACCGGAGTGGGCACAGGGGGGTGAACTTGGGGAACGGGAGCCGGGGCCGGCTCCTCTTGACGTACCACTTCACGCACCGGCTCGATGAGAGCGACATCCCACTTGAACGGCTCTTTTTCCACCATCACGGACATCTTCGGCAGCAGACCGAAGGCCACCACTGCCAGACAGGCATGGAACACCAACGAGGCCCCCCAGCCGGTCGCCGTCTGCCTCGAATCTCCCGATTGCGCCACGAACACGTTCTCCATGGGAATGGCCCCTTTCGACACGATGCGCTCCGTCTTTACTTGAACACGACTTTCGAGACCGACCCGATCGGAACTTCAACCTGTCCGAAGTCGGATTCACCCTTGAAGCTGCCGCTGACGGCCGGGGTGAATTCGCCGTTCTTGCCGTTGGTCAGGGTCACCGTCATGGCCGGAGCGTTCTTGTCGGCGCCGGGCTTCACCTCGATCTGCTTGATCTGGTCGAACTTGATATTGACCGTGGCCGTGCCGCGCTTGGCCGGAAGGTGCCGCAACTCGTGCGGGACAAAAGAGGTTTCACTCATTTTTTCTTCCCAATAAAAAATGCCGTTCTTCAACTCGGTCTCGACCCCCTGCTGGTCGGTCACCGCCATCGTGAACGTCTTTTCAGCCTTCGCGTCGGCCGCGGAGGCACTGGGCGCCGAAACCAAGATCGCCAACCCCGCGAGCCCATACACCGCCACCCGCACCATCCAGTGATTGATCTGGTTCTTCATCATTCCTTCACTCCCTCGAACAAGACATGGCCCGACATTAGATCTGTACCTGCATGAAACACCGATACCCTGAATCCCGTAAACAGGACGACCCCTGCACGGAATATCTCGCCCCGGCTTGACGGCGTTATGAAAGAGGACTGCACCCACAGCATGCGAGATACCTCGCCTGACTGTTCACGACGGCTCTGCCACGCGGAGCCGGGATTCGGTACAACAGGAACGAAGATTACGCAACGGCAGGTGGTGCGCGACAATCGCTGAGAGAGCGAGGCTGGGAGGAGAGCCATCGATCGGAACGACACCCGACATCACCGGAGAGAGACAACAGATGAGCCGCGTGAAGGGGGGTCGCAACGTGAACTCCGGCGGTAGCGCACATCCAGGCACAGATGCCCGATCCATGCATGGCGGCATCGTGGTGAGCCGCATGCTGGAGTTCGTGCGCGACGGCAGTGCCGGTCGTCACCGCCAATAACGCGATGACAGCGAAGGCGACAATCCAGACGATGCCTTTGAAGTGGGAACTTCGCATAGAACACAGACCACAACCTGGCGGGCAGGCTAACAAACTCGTCGCGGGAGCGTCAACGCAATTTTTGGCCTCCGGAGGGCCATTCGGCCGGGGCCTGTTACGGCCCCCCCAAACCGATGATGCGTTCCACGCGTTCATCTCGCCCGCCGAGATCTCGATAGCGACGGTACTGAGCCAACGCGCGCCCCATGTCCTTGCGATGGAGTTCGTAAAACACGCCGAGGCTATAATGAGCCTCGGCTGAATTCGGCTTCAGCGCCACGGCCCGTTCATATTCCCGCTCGGCTTCTTCCAAACGATTCAGGCTGGTGTAGACCATTCCGAGGTTCAGGTGGGCTTCGGCATATTCCGGGCGATACCGGATCACTTCCAACAACTCCCGCTCGGCCTCCGCGAGCAACCCTTGGCTTTTATAGACGAAGGCCAGGTTGTAATGGGCGTCCACCAGATCGGCCTTGACCGCAATCGCTTCTTTCAGCGCGGCTGCCGCAGCATTCAGGTCGTTTCCCCGCTCCGCCAGGCGGCCGAGCAGATACCAGGCGTCGGCATGCCTGGGATTCGCCTGCGTCAGACGAGACAGTTGCTCGCGGGCCAGGGTGAGATCGCCTTGGCTCTCGTACAGGCTGGCCAAATGGTACAGGGCCTCGGGGTGATCCGGCCGCACACGGAGGAGCGCCTGATACATCTTTACGGCATTGAGGCGATCGCGTCGCTCCTCATAGAGACGAGCCAGATCCAGGTGGGCCTCTTCGTTACCCGGCGCAATATCCAACACTTGGCGCAACACCTGTTCTGCCTCGTCGCCTCGCCCTTGCGCGAGATACACGTCTGCCAGATCGTTCAAAATCTCGGCGTAAGGAGAGACATATTTCAACGCCTGTTTGTAGGCCTGAATGGCTTCGTCTGGGCTCCGTTTGCTCTGAAAATAGACCAGCCCCAGGACATGGTGGGCCTCAGCAAGTCGGGGGTTCTGCGCCAGGGCTTTTTTCAGCGCCTCGATGGCGCCGTCCGCATTGCCCTCGCGAAACAAGGCCACGCCCCGCTCGTAACTGCGGCGGGCTGCGTCCGGCGAGGGAGAGGATGCCGACCATGCCTCAGGGAAGTCGGGCACAAGCGCAAGCAGGCAACCGAGCAGGAGGCTCGAGAGGAAATGACGCGAACAGTTGAGCCCTTGCCGCATCACGATCCGCAATGGAATCCGTGGGTGACTTCGGCGAGAGAGTCGACGAAGTGATGCGCCTCACTATAGAGAGCAGCGCAGGCGAAAGCAACGACGACACGGCGCGGCATGTCTCCATGGTTTGTGAGGATAAGGGTTGAGACCCTGGACGCTGTTTCGGTAGGATTCCCTGTTCGATTCCTGTATACTCCGCCGCCGAGCCCATGCGCCAAGAGGAGAGCCTCACCCGTGTGCCGGCTCGCGAGAACAAAGGTACGCCCGCATGCTGACCCAAGTCCTGAACATTATCTTCGGCAGTAAAAACGACCGTGAGATCAAGGCGTTGCGCCCGATCGTCGAACGGATCAACGGACTCGAATCGAGCCTCACGCCCCTGTCGGATCAAGCGCTGGCCGAGAAGACGCAGGAGTTCAAAAAGCGTCTCGAAGACGGGGAAACCCTCGACGACATTCTGCCTGAGGCCTTTGCGGTCTGCCGGGAAATGTCCCGCCGCCGGCTCAACATGCGGCACTTCGACGTGCAGCTCATCGGCGGCATGATTTTGAACAAAGGCCGGATCGCCGAAATGAAGACCGGTGAGGGAAAAACCCTGGTCGCGACCCTGCCGCTCTATCTCAATGCCCTGGAAGGCAAAGGCGCCCATCTCGTGACCGTCAACGATTACTTGGCCAAACGAGACGCCGCCTGGATGGCCCAGCTGTATCATGCGCTCGGCCTCTCCGTCGGGATCATTCAGCACGATGCCTCCTTCTGGTACGACCCGACCTACGATGCCGCCGACAAACGGCTCCAACACTTGAGGCCCTGCACCAGACACGAAGCCTATCGCGCGGACATCACCTACGGCACGAACAACGAATACGGATTCGATTACCTCCGCGACAACCTGATCGTCAGCGACCTGAGCCAATGCGTCCAGCGGCCGCTCCACTATGCCATCGTGGACGAAGTCGACAGCATCTTGATCGACGAAGCGCGGACCCCGTTGATCATTTCCGGCCCGACCGATCAGACCACCGACCTGTATTACCGCATCAATGCCATCATTCCGCAGCTCAAACCGGAGCATGACTATACGATCGAAGAAAAGACCAAGACCGCCTCGCTCACGGAAGAGGGCAACGTCCGCGTGGAGAAACTGCTGGGCGTGGACAACCTCTACGACCTGCAGCACATGGATCTGGTTCACCATGTCGTGAAAGCGCTGCAGGCTTATGCGCTGTATAAGCGCGACGTGGACTATGTGGTGAAGGACGGCGAAGTCATTATCGTCGACGAATTTACCGGCCGGTTGATGCCGGGGCGCCGCTGGAGCGATGGACTCCATCAAGCCGTGGAAGCCAAGGAAGGCGTCAAAATCGCCAACGAGAACCAGACCCTGGCCTCGGTGACCTTCCAAAACTATTTTCGCATGTACAAGAAATTGGCGGGCATGACCGGCACCGCCGACACGGAAGCGGGTGAATTCGCCAAGATTTATAACCTGGACGTCAACGTCGTCCCGACCAACCGGGCCATGATCCGCAAAGACTACGCCGACGTGGTCTTCCGCACGGAAAAAGAAAAATTCACCGCCATCGTCGAGGAGATCAAGGACTGCCATGAGCGGGGACAGCCGGTTCTCGTCGGCACCATCTCCATCGAAAAGTCCGAGCGCCTGGCCGGATACTTAGGCCGCAACGGCATCAAGCACAACGTGCTGAACGCCAAGTTCCATGAAAAGGAAGCGGAAATCATCGCCCAGGCCGGACGCAAAGGCGCGGTGACCATCGCCACCAACATGGCCGGCCGCGGCACCGACATTCTCCTGGGCGGCAACGCGGATTTTCTCTTCAAGCGCGTGCTCTATCAGGACGATACCCTGACGGAGGAACGGAAGCAGCAGATCCTGGAGCAGATCAAGGCCGAGTGCGAAAAGGACAAGCAGGAAGTGGTCGCGCTGGGCGGGCTGCATATCCTCGGCACGGAACGCCATGAAAGCCGCCGGATCGACAACCAGCTCCGCGGCCGCGCCGGCCGACAGGGCGATCCCGGGTCTTCGCGGTTCTACCTCTCCCTGGAAGACGATTTGATGCGCATCTTCGCCTCCGAGCGCGTCTCCCAGATGATGTTGAAACTGGGCATGGAAGAAGGCGTGCCGATCGAACACGGCATGGTCACGCGCGCCATCGCGAACGCGCAGAAGAAAGTCGAGGCGCACAACTTCGAAGTCCGCAAGCAGCTTCTCGAGTACGACGACGTCATGAATAAGCAGCGGGAAGTGATCTACCAGCACCGTCATGCGGTACTGGCCGGCGAGCACATCCAGCAAGATATTCACGACATGATGAAGGATCTCGTCAACGGCTTCGTCGACACCTATTGCCCGGCCGATCAATACCAGGAAGAGTGGGACTACAACGGCCTCGGGGACGCCCTTCAAGGCCAGTTCGCCCTCGACATTACCCAAGGGAAGGGCAGCGTCGCCGACCACTTCAAGGATGTCGGCCGGGATGCCTTGATCGAGGAGATTCAGACCCAGGTCCGCCAGGCCTACGATCAGAAGGAACAGGAACTCAGTCCTGAACTCATGCGGTATCTGGAAAAAATGCTCTTGCTTCAAGTGATCGACCACCATTGGAAAGATCACCTGCTCGGCATGGACCACCTGCGGGACGGGATCGGCCTGCGCGGGTACGGCCAGAAAGATCCGCTGATCGAATACAAGCGCGAAGGGTTCGACATGTTCAGCTCCATGATGGAGCGCATCAAGTCCGATGTGCTGGAGCGGATGTTCCGTGTGCAGGCTGTCCGCGGCGAACAGCCGCCGCCGCCGGCTCCCGAGCCGACGCCGCCGCCACACATGGTGCTCAACCGCAGCGACGAGCCGACGCCGCAACCGGCCCAAAGCCAGGCAGACAAGACCGGTCGCAACGATCCCTGCCCCTGCGGCAGCGGGAAAAAATTCAAGAAGTGCCACGGGGCGTAGCAATGGGCCGGACTGGCCTGCACCTCTTCGGACGGAAGTTCGACCGGCCGGCGCTTCGCGTGCCTCAGCCGCACAACTCGTTCCGTTGTGAGCATAGCCCACAGCGAACCACCAAACAATGCTGGCGGTCTGCATAGCAGAGCGTCGCGCATTCGCACTACCGGTTTCGGAACTCCCGCAACTCGCGCCGCAAGAGCAGATTGACCCATCTTGATCGAAAAAATGGGGAACGAACGGGTGTCGCTGTTCGCCAAAGCAGAAGCCTTTTGGTCCTTCCATGCTCAATCGGTCCAGGCTTTTACGTGCGGCGCACCACGTGCACGAACCGGTGAAGGAGAGCAATCTATGGCCATGGATCCCGAGAAGCTTTAGATACCACCAGGAGAAGCACTCTTGGATCTTTATGCGAGAGAGCAGAGATGAGTTGAGGCAGATCAAGGAATATTCAGTGCGGCAGGACCATCGGCTCCTGCAAATTGACTCAATTAAGACGGCAATTTCAGACGCTGCTAAGGATGTGACCAACAGCCTTGACTCGCTGGAAAAAGAACTCGCCTTAACACTCGCCCCTCTTTCGCACCTCGCCAGGATGCTCCAGCAGGATCAACACTCTGCCAAAGATCCGACGAAACTGATCGACGAGTCAGTGTTTCAGTTGGGAAGAAAGTTGGATGACGTTTCGAAAACACTGGATGACCTCACTTCCAGGTAGCACGCGTCGAACGAGGGCCTTCCGAGGCCGCGCGTTCCGCGAGCAATGGAGGTCCCCTCGACTACCCGCTTTCACGCCCCTGCCGGGTCTTTTCGCCTTGACTTGCCGCAGAGCCAGCGGCTAATCTAACCCACTCTTTTCCCTAGAGAATCCGGTAGAAGACCTGTCTCTGGCGAGGGCGCGTGAAACAGGCATCGACTACCGACACGGGTGGTGTCACTTTGAGCACTGGACATCCTCAACTCCTGGCGACGATCAAGGCGGAAATCGCGGCAACGGGTCCGATTCCGTTCGCGCGTTTCATGGAGTTAGCCCTTTACCATCCGCAATACGGTTATTACGTGCGTCCCGTCGATCACCCGACTCAGGAACGTATCGGGTGGTCGGGTGACTTCTATACGAGTTCCGATGTGCATCCTATTCTGGGGCAGGCCCTGGCCAAACAGGCCCAGCAACTCGATGCGTGCCTTGGCCATCCGGATCCATTTACCGTGGTGGAGATGGGCGCGGGTAAAGGCCTGCTGGCGCGCGATTTTCTCGCGGCCTGCCGGAACGCTCCCGCCCATTTCAGTGAACGTCTTCGGTACATCCTCATCGAACGCAGCGCCGCGATGCGTACACTCCAGCAGCAAGCCTTAGCGCCGTGGCTCGACCAGACAGGTCGCGTCACATGGCTGGATCGGCTGGAGGATCTCCCGCCGGACAGTGTCACCGGCCTCTTTTTTTCCAATGAACTGGTCGATGCGTTTCCTGTCCATCGCCTCGCGGTGATCGACGGGCAGCCGCAAGAACTGTACGTCGATGTGTGCGACGACCGCTTCACAGAGGTGTATCGCCCGCTTTCCGAAGCCCTCGCGTCCTATCTACGGGAAGCCGCCATCAGCCTCCCCGATGGATACCGGACGGAAATCAATCTCGGCGCAATCCAGTGGATGACACAGGTCGCGCAGGTCGTGGACCGCGGCGCGGTCCTGACGATCGACTACGGTCACACCGCCGAAGACCTCTATGGACCGGAGCGCAAAAACGGTACGTTCCTCTGCTATTACAGCCAGATGACCTCGGAGGACGCGTACGACCGGGTCGGCGAGCAGGACATGACCGCGCATGTGGACTTCACCGCCCTGGCGAGAGCAGGGCAGCAGGCCGGATTGGACGTGACTGGATTCACGAATCAAATGAGCTTCCTGATCGGCCTGGGCGCCGAGCAGTTCCTTGAATCCCTGGAACCGGAGTCGCCGGAGTTTTACGCGGCCATTCATCTGCTGCGGCCGGACGGCATGGGTCGGACCTTCAAGGTCCTGGTGCAACACAAGGGAATGACCACACCGGAGTTGGACGGGCTGAAATTCAAACCCTTTTTCGGATCGATTTTGCAAGCGAACACACGGTCACACGACGCGTCACGAACGACGCATCACGATTCACAGGTCTGTCATGGGTAGCGAAGCAGCTCCGCTGAATTACATCCCGATCCTGATTTTTATCGTGATCGCGTTTGCCTTCGGCGCCGTGCAGATTCTGTTGGGACGGATCGTCCGGCCCAGCCGCCCCTATCGCGCCAAATTGGCGCCGTATGAAAGCGGCAGCCCGTTGTTTTCGGACGCCAAGGTCCAGTTCCCGATCCGGTACTACATCATCGCCATGTTGTTCGTGATCTTCGACATCGAAATCGTCTTCATGTTTCCCTGGGCGGTCGCGTTCAAGAAACTCGGCCTTGTGGGATTGGCCGAAATGGTGCTGTTCATCGCCATCCTGATTGTCGGGTTCTGGTACGCGTGGAAAAAGGGGGCGCTCGAATGGGACTGAATGGGATCGATGATGATCGACCTCGTCACCTCCGTTGCTCGCGGAACGCGCGGCCTCGGAAGGCCCTCGTTCGACGCGCGCAGTCGGAGGCGACCAGGCCGCTCGCCCTCCTTCTCGCTAGGAGAAAAGTGAGAGATTTATGAGCTTTTTAGAGCGGCAGCTGGATGCAAATATTCTGACGACGAATCTCGATGCCTTCGTCGGCTGGGCGCGCAAATCCTCCTTGTGGCCGATGACCTTCGGATTGGCCTGTTGCGCCATCGAAATGATCGCCAGCGTCTCGTCGCGGTATGACATCGATCGGTTCGGCGCCGGGGTGTTCCGCGCCTCGCCCCGCCAGTCCGACTTGATGATCGTCGCCGGCACCGTCTCGCGCAAGATGGCGCCCGTCATCCGCCGCATTTACGACCAGATGGCCGAGCCGCGCTACGTCATTTCGATGGGCTCCTGCGCCACATCCGGCAATCACTACAACAGCTATGCCGTCGTGCAGGGAGTCGACCAGATCGTTCCGGTGGACGTCTATATCGCCGGTTGCCCGCCCCGTCCCGAGGCGCTGCTGGACGGGCTGTTGAAGCTGCAGGAAAAGATTCAGCGCGAAAAGATTTTTGTCCGGTAACGCGAACGTGAATTGGTGACCGCGCGGCGTTGAAGATCCCCGTCTTCCACCTGCCTCACCGGATCACACTCATCGGTTCTTTGTGACGATGCAACCACTGCTTGAACGACTCATGACCGCCTTTCCCGACGCCATCCGCGGCGTGGAGGTGGATGCCGCGCGCAACGAAGTGACCGCCCGCGTGGCGGCCGCCCGGATTGTCGACGTCGCGCGCTGGCTGCACGACACGCCGGAGGCGGCCTTCGATCACATTACCGATATTTGCTCCGTCGACTACCCCAACGACACCGAGCGGTTCGAAGTGATCTATCAGCTGCTCTCGATCCCCCACCGGCGGCGGATCAGGCTCAAAGCTCGGATCACGGAAGAGTCACCGGAGATCGCGTCCGTCACCGGCATCTGGAAGGGCGCCGAGTTCATGGAACGCGAAGTGTACGACCTGATGGGGATCACCTTTACCGGGCATCCGGACCTTCGTCGCATTCTGCTGCCGGAAGACTATGAGGAAGGCCATCCCCTGCGAAAAGACTTTCCGGCCGAAGGGCGAGGCTGGCGCAGCTCGTTTCCGTTCATTCCCCGCCTGGACGAAGCCCCTGAGGAACAGACCGAGGGTGAAGTTCCCGAGGAGGAAAAGCAGGTCTATCGGGCAGCCGACTCGCAGGGCGGAACGAGGCGGCGCGAAGAACTGCTCTTGAACATGGGCCCCCAGCATCCCAGCACCCATGGCGTGCTTCGGGTGGTGCTGGAATTGGACGGCGAGCGGATCGTCAAGGCGACCCCCGACCTCGGCTATCTCCATCGCGGCGTCGAGAAGTTGGCGGAAGGCCTCCACTACATGCAGGTCATCCCCCACACCGACCGGCTCGACTATGTCTGCGCGATGACCAACAACTATGCCTACGTGCGCGCGGTCGAAAAACTGCTCGACATCACGGTGCCGGAACGGGCGGAGTATGTCCGCACGATCGTCGCCGAAATGCAGCGCATCATCGGCCATCTGTTCTGGCTGGGCACCCAGGCCCTCGACATCGGGGCCATGACGGTCTTCTTCTGGACGTTTCGGGAGCGCGAAATCCTTCTCGACATGTTCGAAAAGTTATGCGGCGCACGCCTGACATTGAACTACTACCGAATCGGCGGCGTCGACAGCGATTTCACGCCCGATCTGACGGCCAAACTGAAGGCGTTCCTGCACACCTTCCCGGAGAAGGTCAACGAATACAACCAGCTGCTCATGTCCAACCGGATCTGGGTGGGGCGAACCAAAGACATCGCGGTCATTTCGGCCGAAGACGCGATCAACTTCGGTCTGACCGGCCCGACGCTTCGCGGGTCGGGCGTCGACTACGACATTCGCAAGTACGAGCCCTACGGCGTGTACGACAAGGTGGAATGGGAAGTCCCTGTCGGCAAACGCGGCGATACCTACGATCGCTATTGGGTACGCATGGAGGAAATGCGGCAGAGTGCGCGCATCATCGCGCAATGCCTCGACCAGATGCCGGAAGGGCCGATTATGGCGGATGTGCCGCACGTGATCCCGCCGCCGAAGGCCAAGGTCATGCGCGACATGGAGAGCTTGATTCACCACTTCATTATCTTTACGCAAGGTTTCAAGCCGCCCAAGGGTGAAACCTATTGCGGAACCGAGGCCCCGAAGGGGGAACTCGGGTTTTTCATCGTCAGCGACGGCAGCCCTCGCCCCTATCGACTCAAGATTCGCGCCCCCTCCTTCATTCACATGGGCGCGTTCGACCACATGGCGCGCGGGTACCTGATTTCAGACATCATCACGATCTTCGGCACCTACGATATCGTGATGGGGGAATGTGATCGATGAGGTTCATGAGCCATGACGTCCGCAGTGCTCGCGGAACGCGCGCCCTCGGAAGGGCCTCGTCCCACGCGCGCACGTAGGGACACCATGGCTCACGCCCTCATCGTTTTGAGGCAATGGGAACTATGCTGAAAGACAAGCATCAGGCGGAGATCGACGATATTCTGAGCCGCTACCCGGTCAAGCGTTCGGCGCTGTTGCCGCTGTTGTACCTGGCGCAGCGCGAAGAGGGGTATGTCACGGAAGCCGCGATGCAGGAAATCGCCGGGATCTTGAAGCTGACCCCGCCGCAGGTGTATGAGACGGCCACGTTTTATACGATGCTGAACCTCAAGCCGGTGGGAACGTTCCACCTGCAGGTCTGCAAGTCATTGATGTGCGCCCTCGTGGGATCGGACACCGTCATCGGCTGGATCGGCGCGAAGCTCGGTATCAAGCCTGGAGAAACGACGCCGGACAAGCTCTTTACACTCAGCATCGTGGAATGTCTCGCTGCCTGCGGAACCGGCCCGATGATGCAAGTGAATGACGACTACTATGAGCGCCTGACGGAAGAAAAACTGGATCGCATTCTCGCGGACCTGCGACAGACCGGCACATCGTCGCTGAAGACCGGTCCGTTCATGTGGCCGGAACCGGCCAATACCGTGAATCGTGAGGCGTAAACCGTGAGACGACTGAACAGTATAACGGACCTCAACCTTTCACCTTTCACCTTTTTCGTTTCACGCTGACGCTATGCCCAAGTACGAACCCATTCTATTGAAAAACATGCTCCAGCCCGGCTATGCCGGTTCGTTGGCCGACTATGAACGCGCGGGCGGGTACCAGGCCGTGCGGAAAGTGCTCGGACAGCTCAGCCCGGCGGAAGTCACCGGGATCGTCATGAAATCGGGATTGCGCGGGCGAGGCGGCGCCGGGTTTCCGACCGGCGTGAAGTGGGGGTTTTTGCCGAAGGACTACCAGGGCCCTCGCTACCTCTGCTGCAATGCCGACGAGAGCGAGCCGGGCACGTTCAAAGATCGCCAGCTCATCGAACGCGACCCGCATCAATTGTTGGAAGGAATGCTGATCGCGTGCTACGCGATCGGAGCGGCCAGTTCCTACATTTATATCCGCGGGGAATTCGTCCTCGGCGCCAAGATTCTGGAAGCGGCCATCAAGGAAGCACGCGCCGCCGGTTATGTCGGAAAGCACATCTTCGGCTCCAACACCTCGATCGATATCTGGGTCCATCGCGGAGCGGGTGCCTATATCTGCGGGGAAGAAACGGCTCTGCTGGAATCGCTCGAAGGGAAACGCGGACTCCCCCGGGTCAAGCCGCCGTTCCCGGCCACGCACGGCCTGTACAACAAACCGACCGTGGTGAACAACGTCGAAACTCTCGCGAACCTGCCGCACATCGTCAATCGCGGCGCCGAATGGTTCGCCTCGATCGGCTCGCCGCCCAAGAGCACGGGCACCCGGGTCTTCTGCGTCAGCGGACACGTGAAACAACCGGGCAATTACGAGGTGCCGATGGGCATCACGTTCCGCGAGTTGATCTACGAACACGCCGGTGGCATGCGGGGAGACAAGCCGCTCAAGGCATTCATTCCCGGAGGGGCCTCCGCGCCGTTCCTCACGCCCGAGCACCTGGATGTGAAACTGGATTTTGAATCCGTGGCCTTGGCGGGCTCCATGCTGGGATCCGGCGGCGTCACCGTCATGGAAGAGGGCACCGACATGGTCTGGGCCGCGTTGCGCCTGATGGAATTTTTCTATCATGAGTCCTGCGGTAAGTGCAGTCCCTGCCGGGAAGGCAGCTCCTGGCTTGTCCAGATCATGCGCCGGATCGTCAACAAACGCGGCCGCATGGAAGACCTTGAAACGCTGACCGACCTGTGCAAGAACATCGCCGGTCGGACGGTCTGCGCCTTCGGCGACGCCGAAGTATCTCCGATTTTGAGCACGCTCAAACATTGGCGCCAGGAATATGTCGACCTGATTCAGGCCGCTGAAACAGCCAACTTGATCCGGCCGGAACCGGTAGGGACGAAACATTGACGTCTCGCATGACGCACAACAGTACGCAGGAATGTTCCATGCTCGATTCTCAATGTTCGATTGAACATTCACCATTGCAAATCGAACAGTAAGAGCTGTTCACACAATGCCTGATCAAAAGCCAGAAACAGTCCGCCTGACCATCGACGGCACCACGGTCGCGGTTCCCAAAGGTACCCTTGTGATCGAGGCCGCCCGGCGCGTCGGCGTCATGATCCCGCATTTCTGCTACCACCCCAAGCTGAAGCCGGACGCGAATTGCCGGATGTGTCTGGTGGAAGTCGAGAAAATGCCGAAGCTGCAGACCGCCTGCAGCACGCCCGTCGCGGAAGGCATGGCCGTCCGTACCGCCACCACCACCGTCGACGATGCCCACAAGTCCGTGCTGGAATTCATCCTGGCGAACCATCCGCTCGATTGCCCGGTCTGCGACCAAGGCGGAAAATGCGACCTCCAGGACTTCTCGCATCAGTACACCCCGACCACCAGCCGGTTTACTGAAACCAAGCGCATCTTCCAGAAAGAGTACTTCAGCCCGCTCATCGAAACGCAGATGAATCGTTGCGTCCAATGCTTGCGGTGCGTGCGGTATTGCGACGAGATCATGGACGTCAAGGCGCTGGCCCCGGTGGGGCGCGGCACCATGACGGAGATCAAGCACTTCGGTCCCCATGAACTGGACTGTGAATTCTGCGGCGGCTGCATTCAAATCTGCCCCGTCGGCGCCATCACCAGCCGGTTGTCGATGTATGAATACCGCCCCTGGATGCTCAAACGCGCCGACACGATTTGCACCTTTTGCGGCGACGGTTGCCGGATCACGGTGCAAACCAAGGACAACGAACTCATTGAGGTGAATTCTGCTCACGGGGCCGGTCGGAATAACGGCGACCTCTGTGCGCGCGGGTTTTTCGGCTTCCATGCCAGCAGCCATGCCGGCCGACTGACGCACCCGCTGATCCGCCGAGAGGGCGCGCTGGTCGAGACCACATGGGAAGAGGCGCTGGAATTTGTTGCCGCACAGGCGCTTCGGCTGAAGTTGGCGCACGGCCCGGACGCATTCGGCGGACTCATCGCCGCCCGCTGCACGAACGAAGACCTCTACGTCTTCCAGAAGTTCATGCGCCAGGTGATCGGCACCAATCGGATCGACAGCAGCGCACGCTACGGTCATCTGAACGGCGTCCACGCCTTGCGGCGCGTCCAAGGCACCCATCGCTGGGCCATCGCCTTTGAAGACATCGTCGCCGCGAACGCCCTGCTCCTGGTCGGCACCAATATCACCGAGACCAGCCCGATCACAGGACTGAAGGTCAAAGAAGCCGTCAAAAAACGGCAGGCGTCGCTCGTGACCATAGAAACACTGTGCCCGGCCGTGGACACGCTGAGCAATATCAGCAATCTGGCCACCCAGCATTTCACGACCCATCCCGAGCAATTCGGCAACACCGTCCTCGGGCTGCTCAAGGCCGTCGTGGACGGCAATCTGGTGGACGCCGCCCTGGCCCAACAGTCGCCGGCCTTTGTTCAACGTGTCACCACAGCCCTGAACGGCACCTCCTGGGACGTCTTGGAAGCCGCCACCGGTCAGACTCGCGCCAGGTGGGCGGAGACCGCCCAGCTATTAGCAACGGCCAAGCGCCTGGTCGTGCTGGTCGGCAACGGGGTCTTGCGTCAGCCGGGCGCGGAGGCGACGACCACGAATCTCCTCGACCTCTTGATCCTCCTCGGCAAACTTGATCAGCCCGGCTGCGGGCTCGGGCCGCTGGCAGAAGAAAATAACGATCAGGGCGCGGTGGAAATGGGCGCGGTCGCGGAATTCATCCCCGGCCCGGTGCCGCTCGACGATCAACCGGCCCGTGACCGCATCACCGCTGTCTGGCATGAAGAATTGCCACGGACCCCGGGGGCCTCGCTCACGGAGATGCTTGCGGCAGCCGACAAGGGGTCGCTGAAAGCCTTGTTCGTCATCGGCGAAAACCCCGTCGGCACCTTGCCGGCTGCAGCCCAGGCCAAAGAGGCGCTGGCCAAACTGGAGTTCTTGGTCTGTCAGGAGCTCTTTCTCACTGAAACGGCGGCGATGGCCCATGTGGTCCTCCCCGCTTGCTCCTACATGGAAAAGGACGGCACGTTTACCAATTCAGAAGGGCATGTTCAGGCGGTTCGACAAGCGATCGCTCCGATCGGTGACAGCCGTCCGGATTGGGAGATGTTGTCCGCCATATCGGTTTTGATGGGAGTCCCGCTCGAATATGGTGACGCACGGGAAATTCTCAAAGAAATCCGGAGCGTCATCCCCGGCTACGGCCTGCTGGGACCGACACCGACGCCCCCGAAAGTCGACCACAGCACCCTAACCCGTTACCTGGACGAAGGCTCCGCCGTCGACCTCGCGGCACGCTACGCCGTTCGCCAAGTCACGAAGCCGACCGACGCCCCCTTCACACTGGTCTTTACGCAAACGCTGTTCCACTCAGGGAAGTTGTCGACTCGCTCGAAGGGGCTCCTGCAGTTGCAACAGGACGGGGTGCTGTCGATCAATCCGTCGGATGCCGCTCAATTGGGGCTGACGGACGGCGCGACGGTGAAGCTATCCAATACCCGCGGAGCGATCACTACCACGGTCAAGTTCCGGGAGCGGGTGCCGGCCGGTGTGTTGTGGTTCCCCGAGCATTTCGACGGCGAGGCGAAACACCTCGCGGAATGGACGATTGATCCCCGGACTCAAATCCCCTATTTTAAGCTCGCGCACGTATCGCTGGCGAAGGTCTCGTAGGACGGGACGAGGAGTATTGTTGTCATGGAAATCGGATTGCGACTGGCGGTGTCCTTAGCTCAAATCGCCGCGGTAATGGGAGTGGTGATGCTGACCGTCATGGTGCTCACCCTTGCTGAGCGAAAAGTGCTCGGCTGGATGCAGGATCGCATGGGCCCGATGGAAGTCGGTCCCTATGGCGTGCTGCAACCCATCGCCGACGGGCTGAAACTCTTTTTTAAGGAAGACATCATCCCGGCCGGGGCCAATCGGTTCCTCTTTACGCTGGCGCCGATTCTGGCGTTGGTGCCGGCCATGATCGGCTTTGCGGTGATTCCCTTCGGGCCGAGCATGACCATCGAATTGTTCGGCATGCAGGTCAAGCCGTTCGTGATCAGCGACATCAATATCGGCATTCTGTATATCCTGGCCTTCGCCTCGATCGGTGCCTACGGCATCATCCTCGGCGGCTGGTCGTCCAACAGCAAATACTCGCTGCTCGGCGGTCTCCGTTCCGCCGCGCAGGTCATCAGCTACGAATTGAACGTCGGGCTCGCGATCGTCGGTGTCATTCTGCTGTCCGGCTCCCTCAGCCTGGTGAAGATCACTGAAGCCCAGGCCGGCGGATTCTGGAACTGGTTCGTCATTGCCATGCCCTTCCCACAGATTTTCGCGTTCGTGGTCTATGTCATTTCGTCGGTCGCTGAAACGAACCGCGTGCCCTTCGACCTTCCGGAAGCGGAAAGCGAATTGGTGGCGGGATTCTTCACGGAATACAGCGGCATGCGGTTCGCCTTTTTCTTCATCGCGGAATACGCGAACATGATCCTGGTCTCCTGTGTCGCCGCAGCCCTCTTCCTGGGCGGGTGGAACGCCCCCTACCCGGGCACCATCCTGGGACACCTCGGACTGGATGCCCTGGCCTGGATTGAAAACGTCGTCTGGTTTGCCGCAAAGGTCTACTTCTTCCTGTTCCTGTTTTTCTGGCTACGGGCGACGCTGCCACGCCTGCGGTACGACCAACTGATGCGATTCGGGTGGAAAGTGATGCTGCCCATCGCCCTCGGCAACATCGTGTTAACGGCGATCGCCGCCTACTTCTTCCCGCGGTAAGGGAGTGCCATGAACGCCGCCGTCACAACAGACACCAAACGGAAACCGTTCAGCGAGTGGCTGAAGACGTTGACGTTTTATGAACTGCTGGTGGGAATGAAGGCCACGCTCACACACTTGCTCAACTACAAACCGATCACACTGCAGTATCCGCACGAGAAGCGCCTGCTCCCGGACAACTACCGCGGCATGCTCTCGCTGCTGCGGTACGACGACGGGACGGAAAAATGCGTGGGGTGCGACCTCTGTGAAGCAGCCTGCCCTTCGCGGGTGATCCGGGTCGTCAGCGGCGAAGTCCCCGGAGAACCGACCAAGCGGTATTCCAAAGAATATTACATGGATATGACGCGCTGCCTGTTCTGCGGTCTCTGCGTCGACGCCTGTCCCGTGGATGCCCTGGCCATGACCCGCGAATTCGAATGGGCCGTGTACGACAAGCGCCAACTCCATCTCAATAAGCAACAGCTGCTCGCCATCGGCGACCGCGCGTTTCCCGTCCGGGAAAAGCGCCTTGAGCTGCAGCATCCGAACGTGGCGTTTTTCAACGTCACGTTCAAGCATCTCCCGCAAAAGGAGAACTAGGCCGCCCGCCTCGTCCTCCGTGCTGGCCCCCCACACAGAGACGACTGAGGCGGAACAGGCTGCCACCGGGCCGAGAACCGGAGCAACAGGGGGCAGGGCGATTGATCTGATTCGGACTCGATAGCGGACGCATGGACCACATTTTCTTCTTCTATTTTGCTGCAGTGATCGCCGGGACCTCCGTGCTGGTCGTCGCCTTGCGGAACCCCGTGTACAGTGCGCTGGCGCTGCTGATCATGTTTTTTCACGTGGCGGGGCTCTATGTCACGCTGCACGCGGAATTCCTGGCGGCTGTCCAGATCGTCGTCTATGCCGGTGCCATTCTGGTGTTGTATCTCTTCGTCGTCATGCTGTTGAGCATCCGGTCCGAGGAGCGTTACCACAACCAACTTCCGGTGGCAGGACTCCTGGGCGTGACGCTCTGCACGGAAGTGCTGCTGCTGCTCATTCAATCCCGAACGGCCCCTGCTGTTCCGAGAGGATCCGCAGAAGCCGCCGCAGAAACCGGCAACACGGAAATGATCGGCGAGGCCTTGTACTCAACCTATTTGTTTCCCTTCGAGGTCGCCTCATTGATCCTACTGGTCGCGATGATCGGCGCGATCATTCTGGCCAAGAAGGACATCATTGAGACGACAGAGTGATCGATTGCCAGGCGAGAGGGACCCTGCGGTGTATCGAAACGACATCACCAGGCATCACCCGTCACCCATAACCGGCAGGCGCGCATGACAGTTCCCTTATCCTATTATTTGGTCCTGAGCGGGTTTGTGTTTCTCACCGGCGTGGTGGGAGTGCTGATCCGGCGCAACATCATTGTGATTCTCCTGTCGGTCGAACTGATGCTGAATGCCACGAACATCAACTTTGTGGCCTTTTCCGAATATTTCCATCAGGTGGCCGGCCAAGTCTTCGTGTTTTTTGCGTTGACCGTGGCGGCGGCGGAAGTGGCAGTGGGACTGGCCATTATTATCGCCCTGCACCGAACCAACTCGTCGATCTATATCGATGAGCTCAATCTGTTGAAACGGTAACTGTTGGCACCATGCTGTACGCGTTGATTCCGTTCCTTCCCCTGTTCTCGTTTCTGATCGTCGGTCTCGGCGAACAGTGGATCAAAGACCGTGCGCACCTCGTGGCGGTTCCGGCTATGGTGGGGTCGTTCCTGCTGTCGTTGCTGGCCCTCCATGACGTCGCCACCGGCCAATCGATCAATGTCACCCTTTATACCTGGCTGACCTCGGGGAACCTGGACATTCACATCGGGATCTCCATCGACCGCCTCACGGCCGTCATGCTGATCCTGGTCACGACTGTCAGCACGCTGGTGCACATCTACACCATCGGCTATATGCACGGCGAACCGGGCTACGCCCGCTTTTTCGCCTACATCGCCCTGTTCACCTTCTCCATGCTGATGCTGGTGATGGCGGACAATCTGTTGCAGTTGTTCGTGTTCTGGGAAGCGGTCGGCCTCTCCTCCTACCTGCTCATCGGGCATTGGTATGAACGACCGAGCGCCTGTGCCGCCGCCACCAAAGCCTTCCTGGTCAACCGCGTCGGGGACTTCGGCTTTATCCTCGGGCTCTTCCTGGTCTGGTATTCTTTCGGCTCGCTCGATTACGTCACCGTCTTCGCCCACGCGCAAGAACTGGCCACCAAGACCACGAACCTGCTCGGCCCGTTCGGCGGCACCTGGGAGGTGTCGGTCATGACCATGATCTGCCTCCTGCTCTTCACCGGAGCGGTCGGCAAATCCGCACAAGTCCCGCTGCACGTCTGGCTTCCGGATGCGATGGAAGGACCGACCCCGATTTCCGCCCTGATCCATGCCGCCACCATGGTGACGGCCGGAGTGTTCATGGTGGCGCGGCTCTCCCCGCTCTACGACTTGTCGCCCGCAGCGCTGACCGTGGTCGCCGTCATCGGCGGCATCACGATGATGCTCGGGGCCACCATCGCCCTGACCCAAACCGACATTAAACGCGTCGTGGCCTACTCGACCATGAGCCAACTCGGGTACATGGTGATGGCCTGCGGCTTGGGCGCGTACGGCGCGGGTATGTATCACCTGCTGACACACGGCGCGTTTAAGGCGCTGCTGTTCCTCGGTTGCGGGTCGGTCATCATCGCCCTGCACCATGAACAGGACATGCGCCACATGGGCGGCTTGAAAGACACACTCCCCGTCACCTACTGGACGTTTCTGGTAGGCTCACTGGCCTTGGCCGGATTTCCACTCACGGCCGGATTTTTCAGCAAGGACGACCTGCTCGTCTCCGCCTGGTCGGCAGGCCCGCTCGGTCAGGTCTTGGCCATCTGCGGGTTGCTCACGGCCGGAGTCACCGCCTTCTACAGTTTCCGACTGGTCTTCGTCACCTTCTGGGGCAAGTCCCGTGTGGATGCGCACCATGCCGCTCATGTCCATGAGCCGTCGACGACCATGACGGTCCCGCTGATGGTGTTGGCCGTGCTGAGTATCGTCGCCGGGTACCTGGGCATTCCGGGCTTCCTGGAGCCGGTTTTCCACGGCGAGGGAGCGACTGGGCATCATGAAGGCGGCGCGGCCTTGGGCATCATGGCCGTGGCTACGCTGATGGGATTGAGCGGCATCGCCGCCGCCTACTATCTGTACGTGCTGAATCCGACGCTGCCTGACCGTCTCGCGCAGCAGTGGCGCGCCGCGTACGAGTTGTCGCTGCACAAGTGGTACATCGATGAGGCCTATGACCGGTCGTTTGTGCGCCCGACTCTGTCCGCCGCACAGGGGATGTGGAAGCACGTCGATGTCGCGATTATCGATGGGGCGGTCAATGGAGTGGCCCGGGCGATTGCCTGGGGAGGCTGGTTCATTCGCCTCACGCAGAGCGGACAAACGCAACATTATGCGCTGGGCATGACCCTGGGCGCCGTGGTGATCCTGACCGTGTATCTGCTGCTCTAATGCGGCAGGGGAAGACGCGCTCATCAAGCATGGTCCCGGCAGTACGTCCCGAGCGGTGTGAACCAGTGACTGTGACCCTTTTGTTTCGGAGCCTGGCTTCGTGAATCACACAACCTCATTTCCCTGGTTGACCCTGATCGTCTTTTTTCCGCTGCTCGGCGCCGTGCTCTGCTTCCTGGTCAAGGCGGAGTCCTCCCGGTGGGTGGCGCTGGGCGTCACCGTCTGTACCTTTCTCTTCTCGCTCCCCCTCTGGTGGTTGTTCGACTCATCGACCGCTCAGATGCAATTCGTGGAGCAGGCCTCCTGGATCAGTTCCCCGCCGGTGCGCTATAGCCTGGGCATGGACGGCATCAGCTTCCCGCTCGTGCTGATGACGACCTTCCTCATGCCCTTCTGCGTCACCGTGTCCTGGACCGCCATCGAGAAACGTGTGCCGCTCTTCATGTCGATGCTGCTGGTGATGGAAACGGCCATGTTGGGCGTGTTCGTCGCGCTGGACTTCGTGCTGTTCTACGTCTTCTGGGAAGCCATGCTGATCCCGATGTATCTGCTGATCGGCGTCTGGGGCGGTCCCAACCGGCTGTATGCCGCTATTAAGTTCTTTCTGTATACCTTGGCCGGCAGTGTCCTGCTGCTGGTCGCCATCCTCGCCCTGTACTTCCAGGGCGGCCAGACCTTCGACATTCTGGAACTGAGCCGCGGAACCTATGGCGCCACCCTCCAAATGTGGCTCTTCCTAGCCTTCTTCGCGGCCTTCGCCGTCAAAGTGCCGATGTTCCCGTTTCACACCTGGTTGCCCGACGCCCACGTTGAGGCCCCGACCGCAGGCAGCGTCATCCTCGCGAGCGTCCTGCTGAAGATGGGCACCTACGGATTCCTGCGCTTTACATTGCCCATGCTACCGGACGCCACCGTGGCCTTTACCAAACCGATGATCGCGCTCTCAATCGTGGCCATCATCTATGGCGCCTACATGGCCCTGGCACAGACGGACATCAAGAAACTGATCGCCTACTCCAGCGTCAGCCACATGGGCTTCGTCACGTTGGGGATCTTCGTCCTGAATATCCAGGGGATTGAAGGCGCGGTGATGCAGATGGTCAATCACGGCATCACGACCGGCGGCCTCTTCCTCTGCGTGGGCATCATCTATGAACGGACTCACAGTCGCCAGATTGCCGACAACACCGGATTAGCCGGCCCCATGCCGCGATACGCGCTGTTTCTGATGATTTTTGCACTGTCCTCGTTGGGGCTGCCGGGCACCAACAGTTTCGTGGGGGAATTCCTGGTGCTGGCCGGCACCTTCGTCTGGAGCCAGTTCGCCACCGCTTTAGCCGCACTGGGGGTCATTCTGGCCGCCGCGTACATCCTCTGGCTCATGCAGCGCGTGGTGTTCGGGACCCCGGCCGCCGCCCATCGCGCCCATCTCCTCGACCTTAACGCCAGGGAGACGGCGACGCTGGTGCCGCTGATCGTGCTGGTGTTCGTCCTGGGGATCTTCCCGAACCCGCTCTTGAGCCGCATGCACGCCAGCGTGACGCAGCTGCTGAACGGGCAGAAGGCTCCGGCCTACGCGACGGTGTCGCCACCGACCCCGCTGGTGCCCCCGGCACATGCGACAATGGCAGCCGTCCAGCCCACTTCATCTTCTGAACAGGCAGCAACACGATGAGCATTTCGCTTCAAGACCTCCTGGCGATCCTCCCCGAACTCATTGTCATCGGTGCCGCCTGTCTCGTGCTGGCCCTGGACCCCATTCTGGAGACAGCCAAAAAGGATGTGCTGGCCTGGCTGACCCTGGGCGCACTGGCCATGTGCATCGGCGTGACCTCTTCCCAGATGACCGGCCGCACCTATGCCTTCAGTAACATGGTCATCATTGATGCCTATGCGGCATTCTGGAAACTGCTTCTGTATATCGTGACCGGTCTCACCGTCCTACTCTCCCTCGCCTATTTGAAAGCCGAACGATTGAGTATCGGCGAGTACTACGGCTTCATCCTGCTGGCGCTGGCGGGCATGATGGTCATGGTCTCCGGAGCCGACTTGCTCACGATTTACCTGGGGACGGAGTTGATGTCGCTCTCGCTCTATGTCATGGCCGGCCTCAAACGGACGGAAGCCCGTTCACTTGAAGCGTCCGCCAAGTACTTTGTGCTGGGCGCCTTTTCTTCCGGCATCTTGTTGTACGGCATTTCCCTGCTGTACGGCCTGGCCGGCAGCACGCGATTGTCGGCAATTGCCGAAGCCATTACGATGCAGGGCACGAGCAATCCGATCCTCTCCCTGGCCCTGGTCCTGCTGGCCGTCGGATTCGGATTCAAATTGGCCGTCGTCCCCTTCCACATGTGGACGCCGGATGTGTACCAGGGTGCGCCGACCTCCGTCACCGCGTTTATGGCCGTGGCGTCAAAGGCCGCCAGCTTCGGCGCCTTCCTCAGGGTATTCGTGGAGGGCTTGGGAGCAGCCAGCGCCGACTGGTCGGTCCTGTTCACCATCATCTGCCTGGCGACCCTCGCCTTGGGCAATCTCGTAGCGATCGTCCAAACCAGTATTAAACGCATGCTCGCCTATTCCAGTATTGCCCATGCCGGGTACGCGCTCATCGGAGTGGTGGTCGCAGGGGGACATCGCGGGAACGGGGCCGGAGGCGGATTCGCCAGCGTGTTGCTGTATATCGCCATCTATTCGTTCATGACGCTGGGCGCCTTTGCGCTGATCGGCATGCTACGGAAGGAAGGGCAGGAGAGCGAAAACATCGAAGACTACGCGGGCCTTGCCAAACGGGAGCCGCTGGCGGCGTTTTTCATGCTGGTGTTTCTCGTGTCGCTGGCGGGCATTCCCCCGACCGCAGGCTTCATCGGGAAGTTTTATATTTTCATGGCTGCCGTGAACGGCGGCATGACCTGGCTGGCGGTCGTGGCCGTCATCTTTGCGGCGATTTCAGCCTTCTACTACCTGCGGATCGTGATGGTCATGTATATGCGCGAGCCTGAGGGAACCGTCGCCTCCCAATCCCGGCTGGAGACCTCTCCGGCGTTGTCGTTCGTCCTGGCCTGCGCCCTCGCGGGCGTGGTCTTGCTCGGTCTGTTCCCGAATGGCCTCTGGTCGCTGGCCACCCATGCGGCGCCGCTACTCAAGTAGCGTTTCGCGCTGGGCCTACCATTTCATCGTCATCCACCGCCCCACGGGTCGCCGGCGGATCGACCTGGCCGCATCAGGTCCTGCAACGATCGCGGGGGGCATTGCTCCGTACCGCTCCGAATCGCGCAAGCGCGCATGACTGAACTTACCTTTGTCTCCAACGTGTTCGATACGTTTCGACGGCGAGGCTGCCCTAGCCTGGCGGCCTCGTTGGCGTTCTACTCGATTCTGTCCCTTTTCCCGATGGTATTCCTACTGCTGTACGGCATCAGTTTCATCGTGAGCCAGGATGTGATCGGCTACCAGTTCTTGCTCGGATTCCTGAAGGGCTTTCTCCCCAGCGTGGGGGAACGGCTGGCCAAGGATATTCGACGGGTGGCCGAACAGGAGGAAGTGCGCTGGGCCGTCTTTCTGGCATTCGGCTGGTTCAGCGCCCTGGTGTTCTACGAACTGGACTATGCGATGAACACGGTCTTCGGGACCGCCGCCAAACGGCACCCGCTGATCTCTACACTCGTCGCCGTCGCGCTGGTCTGGATGTTGGGGATTCTCACGCTCATTTCCTTCGTGGCCACCCAGGCGATCGAACTGCTGACGGCCTACGCGCCCCGCTTCCTCGGCATGAACCTGGTAGCGATCGCGGCCCATGACTTTCTCCTCACCTATTCGCTGCCGTTCCTGTTGGCCTTCGCATCGGTGACCTGTCTCTACCGGTTCCTTCCACACCAGCGCCCGACCTGGCGCGAAGCGACGATCGGCGGCGCGGTCTTCAGCCTCCTGTGGGTCTCCGCCAAGGCACTCTTCGTCACCTATCTGGAGGATGCCGCTGTCTACACACAACTGTACGGTTCGCTGCTTGAAGTCGTGCTGCTGTTGCTGTGGGTCTACTATTCTTCAGCCCTGGTTCTGCTCGGGGCCGTGGTCACCCACGAGTGCCAATGCCGACGTCCGCGCAGACCGGACGAGACAGCCACACTCCCCGGCTAGGCAGCACGCACCGGAAGACTCTTAGCAGGATGCGGAAAACGTCCGCCGGCGGCGTGCTCGCATCCCTCAGCGGCTCACCGTCCGGCGTAAGTATGGATTCGCCACGTCGCTCGCTGCGGCCTTGCTGGACGGCCTGTGTGCGCATCCTGCGGGGTATCCTGCTGCCGATACGGCGCATGAGGTGATCCTTGCGTCTCGGGCAACACACGAGTGGTTCCGCAGCCTGTTGGAGGCCGGGGTTCGGCAGAACGACTCGTCGGGGGAGAACCGGCGAAGCGCAAGGAGCGGATCGGTTACAAAGAAGACGGCGTGCCTGAAGAATGGCGCTGTTCGATGAAGTGTCCGATAGCCGCCCTGGTGACCAAGCCCAGCAACTGTCCGTCTTGCACGACCACCAGACGTTCCGCCCCCAGCGCCAGCATTCGCTCCAACGCCTGCATGGCCGACACGTCCGGCGTCACGACCATGTCGTCGTCGGACGTCTGCATGATATCGGCGACGCGGCGGAACGCCCATAACGAATTCCTCACGGCCTGCACGTCACGCACGCCGACCACCCCCACCAACCGTCCGTCCTGGACCACCGGGAATCCTCCGTACCCGTACGGAAGGAAATACTGATTCACCGCTTCTTCCACTGTGATGTCCGGAGACAGAGCGACCACATTGGCGACCATCAACTCGCGCACCGGAACCGACGCGAGCGACGAACGGATGGCGGCCTGTTTGCGGCTCCCTCGCGCGGCCGAAAAGAGAAAGGCGCCCAACAACACAATCCATCCCCCACTGCTGGCCAGGGAAGCGGACGTGGTACCGGACAGGCCACCGACGAGCAACAGCGCGCCGAAGAGCCCAAAACTCACCCCGAACAGCAAGCCCACCAATGCCGCTTGGCTCGTCGCACGATAGTAATCTTTGCTCCAAGCCCACAAACCGGCCCGCAAGGCACGCCCACCATCCAGCGGGAAACCCGGCAACAGATTAAACAGGCCTAACTGCGTATTGACCATGCCTAACAGCGTGCCCAGCGCCGCAAGCCCATGCATGGAGACTCCAGCCGGAATCACCTCCAAGAGCGTCACCAAGCCGAGACAGAGCCCCGCCAAGAGGAAGCTGACCGCCGGGCCGGCGATGGCGATGAGGAATTCGGCCAGGGGATGCGGCGGCTCTTTCCGCATCTGCGCCACGCCGCCGAAAATGAACAGCGTAATCTGACTGATCGGAATGCGATATCGCAGCGCCACCAAAGAATGGCCAAGTTCATGCAACAGGACGGACGCAAACAACAACAACGCCGCTACGCCACCCATGCCCCAATATCGCGGCTCCGACAGACCGGGCAATACGTCAGGCAGATAGCCGGTCGCCAACGACCAGGTCACGAAGAAAAACACAAACAGCCACGAGGCATGCACGTGGATGGGAATGCCGAAGACATGCCCGATTTTCCAATCCGGTCCTTGCATGTCATCACCGTAGCAGCCACCCGAATGAAGCGTCAACTATCGCGCGGGCCTGCCATCGGGTATACTGCGGCCCATGCGAACGCACGCGTGGGTAGTCGGATGGTCGACGATGTTCGGGCTCGCCTGTGCCCTGTCTCTCGGCGAGGCACAGGCCCAAGTCATCAAAGCCGGCCCGACCTCCTGCCCCGCCGTGGCGCTGACCTATGATCTCTGCCCGGTGCGGACGGCCTCCGGCTTTGATCGTGAACTGATCGACTTCCTCATCGAACACAAGGTGCCGGCCACGTTTTTCATGTCCGGTCGCTGGATGGCCAAACACGATGCCGAGGTGAAACAACTCCTGGCCGTTCCCTTTTTTGAAATCGGCACGCACGGCGAGGTCCATGCGCACCTGCCGATGCATGAGCTGGAGGAACAGCAGCAGGAAATCATGGGTCCCGTGCGCCTGCTGAAAACACAATACGGGCGGCCGGCGATCCTTTTTCGACCGCCCTATGGGGAGTACAACGACGTGACCGTAGAGGCCGTGAAGGCGCTCGGCTTACGATTCATCTTGTGGAACATCGAGTCCGGCGACCCGGATCCCATCCTGAGTGCCGACGCCATCCTCTCGCGCGTGCGAACACGACTGAAGCCCGGCAGCGTGATCGTGCTGCATGCCAACGGGAAGGGCAAACACACCCGGGAAGTGACGGAAGCCCTGGCCGGACAGGTGCTGAACGAGAAGGGCCTGCGGGCCATGACCGTCTCGGATCTCTTGCGATGCAATCAAACGACGACCGACCCGACACGGTGATTCGCGAGATGCAGCCGGACGATCGCGATGCGGTGATCGGCATCCTCGCTCGATCCGATCCCTGGAAACGGCTTGGGTTTACCGCCGGAGACTGGGAACGCATCTTTTCCCCGATCCCCGTGGGCCGGGACACGTTCGTCCTGGAAATGGAGGGAGCCGTACTCGGCATCGCCATCCTGCGCAGGAAATTTCTGTTCGGCGACTATCTGGAACTACTGGGCATCTCGCCGGACGCCACCGGCCGCGGCCTGGGCAGACGCCTCTTGTCCCATGTCGAATCGCAAACCTTCGCGCGAGCGCACAATCTGTTCGCCTGCGTGTCGGATTTCAATGACACGGCCCGCGCCTTTTATCGTAGGCAAGGCTACAAGGAAATCGGACCCATGCCGAATTTCCTGATTCCCGGATACGCCGAAATTCTCCTGCGGAAAACGAGCGGCCCGGCCAGGAAAACATAGCCTGATCGCCCCCAGGTATGCCCATTCAGAGACGCACCTGATTAAGCGAGATGAGCGCGACTGAACACACCGCTGGAGGCCGTGTTCAGCAGTCGCCAAAGGAGACAGGACAATGAAGGTCACCAAACTCCTCCATACCCGCATGCGGGTCAGCGACATGGATCAGACCATCCGCTTTTACCAGGAGGTCCTCGGACTGGAGGTCCTGGAACGGAAAGTCTCTCCTCGCGGCTCCCACCTGGCCTTCCTCAAGGTGCCCAACAGCGAGGAACTCATCGAACTCTGCAGTTTCCCCGCGAGCGGACCGGTCAAGGTTCAGGCAGATCTCGTCCACCTGGCCTTTGAAGTCGAGAATCTGGACGACACGATCCGGAGTCTGCAATCGAAGCAGGTGGCGATCACCGACGGTCCCACGCAGACGTCCTCCGGCAGCCGCTTCATCTTCATTGATGCGCCCGATGGGTACGAAGTCGAACTCATTGAACGACCGCCCGGCACGGCGCTGGTATAAGTCGTGTCGTTCGTCGCCCGTGAAGCGTCGCTCGTCCCTGGACAACGAACGCTCTGCGCCCCCTTACCGGTCCTTCTGCGCCCACTGTCTACGCGTGCCGACCCATTGACGAATTCAAATCCGCCCACGTATTGTTCGTTCGCTTCACGTTTCACGAGCGACGAACGACGAACAAGGAGAGCGCAGATGAAGAACGGGTTTTTTCGCGGACACGGACTCGGCAACGACTATGTGGTGATGGATCCCAAGGAGCTGAGCTTCACACTCACGCCCGGGAAAATCCGCGGCATCTGCGATCGCCATTGGGGTCTGGGCAGCGATGGCATTCTGGCCCTGGTTCCTTCCAAGAAGGCCGACTTCGGTCTACGCATTTACAACCCGGACGGCAGCGAGGCCGAAAAGTCCGGCAACGGGCTGCGCATCTTCGCCCGCTACCTGCACGCCACCGGCAAGACCAAGAAGCGTGCATTCACTGTCGAGACCAAAGGCGGCCTCGTCTCGATCACGTTGCATGTGGACCGCCATGGGGATGCCGCCGCCGCCACCGTCGAGATGGGCCGGGCCACCTTCCGTCCAGCGGCGCTGCCCTGCACCCTGACCATGGACGAATTACTCCAAGCCCCTATTGAGGCCGCGGGCCGATCGCTGCGCTTCACCGGTGTCAGTGTCGGCAATCCTCACTGTGTGCTCTTCAAAGAGGCCGGGAAAGCCTGGACCCGCGAGGACCTGCTGACCTTGGGACCCGCGCTGGAACACCACCCGTTGTTCCCGAAACGAACCAACGTGCAACTGGCCGTACCAACAGGCCCCAAGGAAATTTTCATCCTGATCTGGGAACGTGGCGCCGGCGAAACCCAGGCGTCCGGGTCCTCCTCATGCGCCGCCGCCAGTGCGGCCGTCAAACTCGGACTGGTCAAGGGTCCGGTCACGGTCAAGATGCCTGGCGGAACGCTCAACATCCAGGTCGCCGGCGATTTCAGCCTGACCATGAAGGGGCCGGTGGCGGAAGTCGCCCGGGGGGCTCTCAGTCCGTCGTTTGTGCGAGGACTTCGCTGAAGCAGGATGCTGAACAATTCCGCCAGCTTCGTTCTCGCATTGCTAGACGGTCTTTTTGAGCATCCTGTGAGGGTTTGTGATCCTGCCTTTCACGCCCGCCGGTACGGCATTTCAATGCTCCCGCTTTCTGGAGCCACACGTCGAGTTCCTGGTATCCTGGCGGAAGACGGTTGATGCATGACAACGGATCTTCTCCAATCCAAGCTCGACCATCTCCCCGACCAACCGGGTTGTTATCTCTTTCGAAACGCGAAGAACGAGATCTTGTATGTCGGCAAAGCCGCCGTGCTGGCCGACCGAGTCCGCTCCTATTTTCAGAAGGGCAGCGACCAGACCCCCAAGACCAGCCTGCTCGTCAGCGAAATCGCCGACCTCGAAACCATTGTCACCCGTTCCGAATTGGAAGCGCTGATTCTTGAAAGCAATCTGATCAAGCGCCACCGCCCGCGCTTCAATATCGTCCTGCGCGACGACAAGCAGTACCCCTACCTGCGATTACCGATCAAGGACGCCTTCCCTCGCCTCTCCATCGTCCGGCGCGTACAAAAGGATGGCGCCCTCTACTATGGCCCCTACACGCCGGCCGGCGCGCTTCGTGAAACCCTGAAAGTCATCCGCAAGGCCTTTCCACTCGCCACCTGTGAAATCGAGATCGACGGCACGGCCGATCGAGCCTGTATCGAGTTTGAAATCAAACGGTGCATGGCCCCCTGCACCGGCAATCAGTCGAGGGACGACTATCACCTGATCGTCAAACAAGTGCGCCAGTTTCTGGAAGGCCGAGACCGGGAACTGTTGGACGGGCTTCGGCAGACCATGGAATCTGCGGCAGACCGGGAAGAGTTCGAAGAGGCGGCCCGCATACGGGATCGCCTCTTCAGCGTCGAGCGCACGCTGGAGAAGCAACGTATTACCCAGGTCAGCACGACCGACCAGGATGTCGTCGGCCTGGCTCGCCAAGGCACGGCAGCAGACCTGCAATTGCTCTTCGTGCGCGGCGGCCTCTTGATCGGGCGAAAAGATTTCTTCTGGCCGCAATCCGCCGATTCGAGCGATGAGGAACTCGTACGCTCCGCCATCGAGCAGTTCTACAACAAGGAAGGGCAACCGCCGAAGGAACTGCTTGTCCCGACCGACCTGTCCGATACGCTTCTCATCGAACAATGGTTGAGCGACAAGCGTGGCGATGCCGTTCGTCTCCTCGCCCCCGAACGCGGCACCAAGCACCAGTTGGTGTTGCTCGCTGAGGAAAATGCCGCGGCCGCCATCACCGACCATCTCCGCAACGAGGCCCTGGACCGTCAGGCCACGGCGGAGCTGAAACGCCTGCTTCGTCTGGACACCGCACCCCGCCGCATCGAGGGCTTCGACATTTCCAATATCATGGGGAATCAGTCCGTCGCGTCACTCGTGGTCTGGGAAGACGGGCAGGCCAAGAAGGCCGACTACCGGAAATTTCGCATTCAGACGGTGGAGGGGGCCAACGATTTCGCCAGCATGCAGGAGGCCGTGATGCGGCGATACGGGGCCACGGAGGATCTCGCCCGGCCGGATCTCATCCTGATCGACGGCGGACTCGGCCAGTTGAGCGCCGCCATCGAAGGATTGAAACAGGTGGGGCAAGAGCAGATTCCGATCATCGGCCTCGCCAAGGCGCGCGGCGAAAAAGACGAGCGCATCTTTCTGCCGGGCCGTAAAAATCCAATTATCCTTCGCCCGACCTCTCCCGCCACCCACCTTGTGCAACGGATCCGTGACGAAGCGCATCGGTTCGCGGTCACCTATCACCGAAATCTACGGGGCAAAGCGCTGCTCTCCTCCGAACTCGACCAGATCGCCGGCATCGGCAAGATCCGCAGGAGGCGGCTCTTGAAACAATTCGGCAGCCTCCCACAGATCGCCGCCGCGACCGACGAGCAACTCAAAACCGCCGGACTCGATCCGGCCACCATCGCCGCACTACGTACCGCCCTCACCTCCGCCTAACACTCACACCTGCCGGCGCCCCTGTATGCGCTTCGATACACCCGTATCTGAATGGGTACGCTGATGCGGCGTGACCACGTGTGTGCCGATCTGAGGCACGCTGATTTTTCCCCTTGCACGACAGACATTTCATCGCTAGGCTGTGGCCTCATCACTCCCTACGTATCAGGTACGTAGATTGCCTCTCCAGACGATAGTTCCGATTGTTTACGCTCACCAGGAGGCATCCCGATGAGGATGTTGCCCATCGCCGGCCTACTGACGTTCGTGTTGCTGGCCGCCTGCGCGACCCCGCCGGAAGTCAAGCAGGCACTCGCGGCCAAAGACCAGGCCTACGCCGAGAACGAACGGCTCATGCAGCAGTATCGTGAACTGGTGAGTCACATCACCGCACGACACCTGCAGTGGTATCGATTTGTCCAGACACGCCTCAAACTGGATTTGGCCCTGCAATGGGCGACGACCAATCCTCGATTGGCAGATGTCCCGGAAGCCGTGATGGCCGAAGACGATGCGGCCCAGCTCGGGACCGACGTGCTACGGGTCATCAATCTGATCCGCCTGAAGTCTCTCCCCGAGCGCAAAGGGCAGAACGGCCAAGCCCTGTTTGTGGCCGGGGCCGGCGATATGAGCAACCTTATCCAGCAGCTGCCGGAGTTGATCGCCAGGATCGAGCAGCGCGTCGCTGCTGACGCCAAAGCGCCTCAGGCCGTGGACCTGACTGCGTTCGATCACTATCGAACCAATGTCGATGCGCTTCGCCGCATCAACGGCCTGATCAAGCAGTACCTGGACATCGACGTCACACTGAGCCAAGCCGAGACTCAGTCCCTCGGCGACGCGGTACGGGCGGTGCGCCGATGACGCACGTCGAGATTGCTCACCGGAAGGAGCCCTCCATGGTCGACCGAGGCGTGATGCGGCTAACCCTCGCTCTGTTGTTGCTTATGGCGACCGGCTGCCATTCGATTCACAGCAGTTCGGTGCGGGACCTTGTGCAGCTGGAAGGCACCAAGATCGACGCCGCGCAAACGAATATCGATCTCTTTCAGAAAGAAACCGAGACTCGCATTAAGAACCTCGAACAGGCCCGTGCGGAACTGCACGAAGCCTTCAAGTCCCTCCACGTGCAGGAAACGAAACACCGCTTCGCCCTGGCGGCCTTCCGGAACCTCACGAACAGAAAGGGAGACGCCGCCTATGCGGCCGCGTACCTCACCGGCCTTATTTACATGGAAGATGTGCGGGGGCTTGAGAAAGCGGTATGGGATCAATTCGAACAAGACTTCTGCGGTTTGCGCGACACGGCCAACGCCCTCAATGACTCGTGGAAACACACCGCCACACTCCATGCCCAAATACATCGCTTTGCCCGGAAATCGGCGCTGGCGTCCGTCGATCCGGAATTCGTCGCGGCCGTCCTCGACCAGGTGCCGAATCGATCGGAGCAGATCATGGATGTGGTGAACCATTCGCGCACGGTGAATGACGCCTTGGAAGAAGTGGTGGGGGCGAGACTCCTGCGCATCGGAGGCCTCGATCGCGCCCAACGGTACACCGCCGACCTGGTGGAATTGCTCGACCGACTCAAGAAGGATGACGGACAGTAACGGAGGACGCTATGAACCGCAGCTTCGAGGGAGTGGTCACCTTCCTCCGCGACAACGACAGTGTATTGAAACAGTTAATGGAGACGGCCGAGACCGCTACCCAGGAGATCGGGCAACTGGCTACCCGCGTCGACCACGCGCGAGATGAAGCCCAAGTGTTGATCGACCAACTCGGCACGGTGGAGTTCAGCGTCGGGCGGCAGGACGAAACGAAAGTCAAACAAACCGCGCTCTTGGATGCTGTCGCCGCCTTACGGAAGAAGTTCGAAACGTATAAGAACGACCCGCTGCGACGCGGCATTTACTCTGCGGAAATTTCCAACCTGTACCTGCAATTGGCCAACACGTTCAACAATGACACCGTTTCTCAACTCGTCCCCTTCGCCCAGGACGAGATCGATGGGTACAAAGACTTGATGCGAAAGGCTATCTTGGACGCCGAATCCCGACAGCGGCGCGCGGCCGTGCTCAAAGCCGGGGTTCAGATTTCACGTCTGGCACTCGGCCTAGCCGGCAAACTGGCGATGGCCTGACTCGAAGGGGAGCAACGCCCGTGATGTGGAAATCGGTCGGCCTCATCGTGATGCTCTTCTGTGTCGGCTGCAGCCTTGACGCATCGTCGCGCGGCCCGTTCGGACCCGAAGATCCGGAAACAGCCATTCCAAAACGCCCGCTGCCCGCGCAGGTCCCGGGAAGGCATGTTCTGGAGTTCACGGCCGATGAATCCCCCGAACATGTGAAACCCACAATGGCCGGAACCGTCACGGATGCCGCCGTGAGTCGATCGACCAGCCTCATCAGGCCGTTGTCGACAGCCGACATTGCCTCATTGAGGAAAGCCGCTGAAGCCGACCCCCGCGTCCGGACCCTGTTGGGCGCACGATGGGGGTTTATCGATGCGGATCCCACACCGCCCAAGAGCAAAGTGTCATTCGGGTGCTGCCAGGCAAGCGCACGATTCGCCAGACTCACGTACTTTAGCTATAGCCAGAACGTCGCGGTCGACGTACGCATGAAAGACGGCTCAGTACTCCAAGCGGCCCGAGCAGAAGGATATTTGCCGCCTGAGGGACCGCAGGACGTGGCGCGAGGAATTGAACTCGCGCGCGCCGACCCACGCCTCGCCGGTAGGGTACAGGACCTGCGTGGCCATGGGCTGTTGATGCAACCGGATCGCGGGTTCTTCAGAAACGATCCGGGTTATGGGCATCGCGTGATTTGGATTACCTTCTCGACCGGTGTGGGCGGAGACCCCAAGTACTGGGCACAGATCGATCTCACGGATGACCGCGTTCTGGACGCAGGCGAAGAGCCGCCTCGTTGACGAACTGCTTGCGCACAAACGAAACCGGGCGGCCAGGTGATGGGCGAGGACACGGGGAACGGAGCTATCGCCACTGCGTGTCCATCGCGCCGCCCGGCAAGGGGGAAAGGGATGAAAGGAGCACGGATGAAAGCAGTTCTGACCGGCACCCTGCTGCTGTGTAGCTTGCTGGTGTTGCCGCTTCCTGGTGCGGCCGACTCCTCCGCAGAGCATATGACCTGGGGCCGCTGGAGCTTCGACTATGAAGTCCGGGACAATACCGGCTTGTCCCTCCGAAACGTGACCTATGACGGTGAACTCGTCCTCGGCAAAGCCAGCATGCCGGTCCTGCGTGTCAAATACGTCAAAGAGCGCATCTGGTGGAATCCGTTCACCTGGTTTGGATCCCGTGCCGACAGCGGCCGCTGCGGCCCCTTCCAGGATCGACTGCGATGGCAGGACCTGGTTCCGATCGTCAATTGCGGCAACAACAAAGTGTGCGTCGAGAGCTCGACATTACAGGGCACACAATGGTTGGAATTGGGCATCTATGCCAGGATCGGTGAGTATCACATTTACCAATCCTGGCATCTCTCCCACGACGGCGAACTCCGGCCGGTCGTCCAAAGCCGTGGACTCTCCTGCAATACCGACCATATTCACCACCCCTACTGGCGTTTCGACTTCGATATCGACGGCAACGGGATGGACCAGGTCTTTGTGCATGACGACGGGGGCACCGACCGGGGCTGGGGGCCCGGATGGACGAAGTATACGAACGAACGCAATGATGTGAAGGTTGCCGCCACCCATCGGACCTGGTTCATCCGTGACCAACTGACCGGGCACGGCGTCTGGCTTCTCCCCGGGGACGGGTATGCTCCCCTCAAAGACGACGGCGAACGGGATGCATTCGCCGACCATGACGTGGCCATCCGGCGCGCCGATCCCGACGAAGATCTTCCTTGGGTGTTCGGAGCACGCGGGCAACTCGGCTATGACGAAGACAACCAGAGCGTGCAGGAGCAAGACGTGGTGGTGTGGTACGTCGCGCATCTCCCGCACATGGCCGCGCTCGGTCCCACCAAGTGGCTGACGCTGGGACCGACCTTGAAAATCCACCGCTGATCGGCAACCTCCCGGTCCTACCCCGCCCTTCTCCCATCTCGCAGACGCGTGCTCTTCCCCGTTGCTGTTCATACCCTAGGCACTCTATACTAGGTGCAGGTTGCCCTAGATCCTGCTCGTTCGGTGACGGTACAATCAGCCGTTTCCACAATGATACAGTTGCCTCAACATGGACCAGATCCGAACTTCTGAGCACGACGGTCGCCATCCGATTGCCGCGGCACCGAGGCGCTCGCGGCGGAGAGCGCAGGCATGAATCAGCCGGGGTTATCCGCAAAGGAGTTCCAACGACTCGGTGAAATCATGTACGACGCCCGCTCCGTCCATCGAAGTGACGGCGTGTGGAAACTCGTCTCCGCCATCCAACAAGTCGTGCCCTATGAATTTTCGGGATGCGGAGGCGTGGACCTCCTCCGCGGAATCGATCCCGCACTCGGGCATTCCACCTATCCCAAGGAATTCTGTCAACTCTATATGGGCCAGGGATTGGCGGCAGATCCCGCCGTATCCCGGTTGATCACGTCCGGCCAGTCCGTCACCTCCAGTGCCGACGAACCGGCCGTTTCCGAGCCGAAAGACGTCACCTCGCTCAAACTGGATTTCGGTATCAAGACCTGCTTATCGGCCGGCGTACGCGGAGAACAGGGAACCTGTTCCTACTTTGCCTTCAGCAACTTTGATGCGAAACAGACAGACAAACTACGCCTCCTCCTTGATATTCTCACCCCGCACTTCCACTTAAGCTACATGCGCTGCACGTCGACATGGAAACCGGAACGACCGGCACAACCGACCACCCTGCTGAGCAAGCGAGAAGAAGAGATTCTCCGCTGGGTCGCGGCCGGCAAGACCAATTGGGAAATTTCCGTGATCCTCAAGGTCAGTCTGAATACGGTGAAGTTCCACCTGAAGAATGTGTTTCAGAAAATCGGAGTTGAAAACCGGTGGAGCGCCATCGCCTACTGGCAGACCGGCGAGCAACATCGACTCCTTGCTCCTCTACCTCCCAGTGACGATCGTTCACCTTCCGATCCCAACCGCGCGGGATAAATCGTACGTCGCCCGTCGCATCGAACGCCGCCTCCGTGTTCATCGAATCTGTCCGTACCGCTACCCCGCCTACCCCGATGGGTAGGTGACTCTGATCGACACCTCTCGTAGATTCTAGCCAGATAACAGGACGCCTCGAACGGCGTACCGGAACCACCGCTACTCACATGACCGGAGTAGGGCTAAACGGCCCTAGGATAACCGGAAGGAGAGGCCCTATGAAGCAGCTCGCTACACAGTCTGCAGCAATGGACGCCACATTCACCCTGCTGGACCTCCTGCAACAGCGTAAGACCCGTCGCTTCGGCCGCGGGATGACGCTGCCCGGCGGCCCCCTCCAATACACGAGTCACCATGAGCCGATTCCGCTGAGCCGGGAAGAAGAACGGTATCTGATTTATGCGGCGATCGGACGCTCGGGACGGAATCTCGGCGATATGCACTTCGTGGGGCGGCCCGGCTCCAGCGAGGGCCAGGGTCACGCGCTGATGAATTTTCGGAGCCGCACCGTTCCCAGCCCCTGTTCCGCACAGACGACGCAGTTGTTCTACACGAACGACGACGGGGTCTTTTTCGTCGCCGACGCAGCCGGCCCCGACCATCCCTGGGACCTGGACATTGTCCGGCTCCAGTCATCCCGGCTGGAGATCCCCCGTGAAGTTCCCTTCATGTTGCCGTTCAACCAATGGTATACGAATCGACCCGGCACCACCCTCTTCTTCCCCGTGACCAATATCGCGCTGCTGTACCTGAATCTGCTCCTGATGATGTTCAGCGAGGAGACCGGCTATTTCATCGTCGATACCGACAACGGCAACGCCGCCTGCGGATTGGACGCCTTTCGCAAGAGCGCGGGCGGACACCTCCACGACGATATCCGAGCACGCCGGATGTTCAGCTTGCGCGAGCTCGACGCCGCGATTTGCGAAACCGCGATTCAAGAACAGGGCATCATCTGCGAGCATCTCTCGCTGATGCAGCAGGCCCTGGGGCTCGGTGGCGGGATCCAAAGCGTGGGGAGCGGCCGCCATCTCCTGGGCATGGAACCGCACATCTATCCGGGACTGGGGTTCCACTTCGTCGTCCCTCCCGGCAAGCCGATGCGAGCCAATCCGGTCGGGGTTCCAGGGGTGTGGGAAGGGCCGACCCCTCCCTTCGTCTCCTCGATGAAGGAGGCCGTGACTCAACTGGTGGCCAGCAAGTTCGGACCGGACGGCACGTTCCGGAAACCTCACGAACAGGTCTGGAGCAAGCCCGGGGGGGCACAACAGATTCCCGAACATTCCACACAGGCCATTGAGGCGACGATCGCTTTTACCGAGTATGTCCTCCACACCTATGGGCGGTTCCCGGCGCACGCCGATGCCTGCAAGGCCGTCGTCGCATGCCAAACCCATCACGTGGATGAAGAGTTTTACACGACGTTCTATCCAGACTCTGCCTTGCCGGACGCGCACCGTGAACACATGCACACGTGGCATTCGCACTGACGACATACATTTTCACGCTCTTACGAGCAGAGGAGGGCACCATGACACCACAGACCTCTCGTCGAGTCGTCATCACCGGCATGGGAGTGATTTCCCCGTTGGGTAGCACCGTCGACCTCTTTTGGCATCTCTTGAGCCGGGGAGAAAGCGCGGTCAAGCCGATCACGTCGTTCGATACGTCCCCCTTTCAAGCCTGCCTCGCCGCTGAGGTACGGGACTTCGATCCCGAGGACTTTTTGCATAGAAAACAGGCCCGCCGCATGGGACGGGCCACACAGTTTGCCGTCGCCTGCGCCATGATGGCAGCGCGCGATTCCGGCATCGACCTGGAGCAGGAGGACCGCGGCGCCATCGGCATCAGCATCGGCACGTCCATCGGCGGCATGAAGGAAGCGTTCGAATTCCACGACGCGGCCAGACTGACCGCCTACGAGCGGGTCAATCCCTTCACCATGGGCATGACCTTCCCGAATGCCATCTCCTCGGAAGTGGCCATCGTCCTGGGTTTGCATGGGCCATGCGAGACGTACTCCATTGGATGCTCCTCAACGGCGAATGCCATCGGACGCGCCTATGAATGGATCAAGTCGGGACAGTCGTCGCTGGTCGTGGCGGGCGGGACAGAAGCCCCTCTACACCCGAGCGTCTACGCTGCCATGAACGCCGGGCGAGCCCTGGCACCCGATGCACGCGGCACGATCCGAAATCTTCCCCGCCCCTTCGACAAGACCCGGTGCGGCATGGTGCTGGGCGAAGGAGCCGGGTGTTTTATCCTGGAAGACTATGAGCATGCCCGTGCCCGGGGCGCCAGGATGTACGCCGAACTTGAAGGCTGGGGGTTCACCTGCGATGCCCATTCGATGGTCAAAGCCGCATCTACGGGGCACGAACAGCAACGAGCCGCCAGGCTGGCGCTCTCGACAGCCCACTGGTTTCCCGAGGAGGTGGACTATGTGAACGCCTGCGGACTCGGGACGATGGAGTTGGACGCGATCGAGACGCAGACGGTGAAGCAGGTGTTGGGCGACCATGCCTATCGAGTGCCGGTCAGTTCGTTCAAAGCGGCGCTCGGCCATGCCTTCGCTGCCAGCGGCGCCTTCCAACTTATCGGGACCGCAAAGGCCATGGAACACCAATTCATCCCCCCCACATTGAATCTGACCACCCCGGATCCGAGCTGCGATCTGGACTATGTCTCAGGAACCGGGCGCGCAGTGCAGGTGAATCGTGCGTTGATCAACAGTTTCGGATTCGGAGGCAAGAACATCGTCCTGGCGCTGTCACGCGTGAATGTCGGCGTGGGGGATACCTCTTCGACAAGGGCCACGCCGGGATACAGCATGTCCCAGCTGGTCGGAGTGTCGTAGACGCATCATGCGCCACCATCCTCGCAGGACCATGGGCATGACCAGCCCGTCGACCGATGCGGTTCCGTCGCAGCAAGGCGAAGCCGCATCGCGACCGTTCGTGACCGAACGCAGATCGACTCGACCCTGGGAACAACCGCTCTTCACGCGCCTCGTCATGATTATCGAAGGGGACCCGGCGCATCGGCGCAGACATACACCACAATGACAAGGCATCCATCCACATTTAGCAGAGAGTCGAACATGAACGAACTAGAACACACCCCCACCAGGGTGTTTGTCATCAACCCGCAGGAACTGGTCAGGGTCGGCATGCGGACCCTCCTGAATTCCGTCCCCGATTTTCGCATCGTCGGAGAAGCGCCGTCAGGAGCCGAGGCGCTCCCGCTGCTGCTTCAACACAAGCCGGACATCGTCATCGTCGATCTGCGCGTGCAGGACGGGACCGGCATCGAGACGGCCAAGGAAATCCTGTCCCATTTGCCGGCCACGCGGCTGCTGTTTCTCGCCGACACCCTCAACGACGCCATCCTCCTGTCCGCCGTCTCCACCGGTGCCCACGGATATGTCCTGCAGGACGCCGGCGCAGAAACCCTGATGCACGCGTTGCGCAGCATCACCAAGGGGCAGGCCTACCTCGATCCGGGCGTCACCCGCCACACCTTCGCCTATCTCCGTAAGGTGGCGGATCGGGAACCCGAACGGGGCCGGCATCTTCTCTCACCCCAGGAACGACGACTGCTTCCCCTCATCGCACAGGGCAAGACGAACAAGGAAATCGCAGCCGAATTGGGATTGAGCGACAAGACCGTCAAGAACTATCTGGCGAATGTCTATTCCAAACTGCATCTCACCAGGAGGTCTCAAGCCGCCGCGTTTTACCTCAAGACAATCCCGTAGGGAACGGATCGCCGCCGACGCGGTGGCCGCATGCTCAAGTTCCCCCGCAGGGAGTCCGACAGAGTACCGACACGCTCCGTCGCCCTCTCGGAACCAGCTCGAGCATGTACCATCTGCGATCTTTCCATCTCCG